>SAMEA104315426__coassemble_244_pt1 | contig 50309 bp, 34 predicted proteins | sample SAMEA104315426__metabat2_high_PE_039 | metagenome-assembled genome bin SAMEA104315426 (sample SAMEA104315426) | gut metagenome | biome: Monkey gut; feature: monkey-associated habitat; material: faeces | place: China | collected 2013 | reverse complement strand
AAAAAAGACTTCTCACACTTTCAAACCTGCTCTCGCAACAGCCACAAGAAAAAATGCGCATAACTTCGGCAGAAATTGCAAAACTTACCGGCTGGGGCGAAGCGACAATCAGACGCGACATCTCCCTTTTGGAACTGCACACAGGAAAAAGCAACGGCTACGAATTAAAATCTTTAAAAACCGAAATAGACAAAAATCTTGGAGTTATAAAAAGTGGCGGCGAAAAACACAACTGCTGCATAGTCGGACTCGGAAGCCTCGGACAGGCTTTTCTTGAAAATTCCGTCTTTCTAAACGAAAATTTCGCCCTAGTTGCAGGTTTCGACTCAAACCAAAACCGCGTAGAACTTATAAAATCTAAAATTCCGCTTTTTCCGACTCTCGATCTCGAAAAAACAATCCGGCAGCAAAAAATAGAATTTGCAATTTTGACAGTCGACGACTCAATGGCTCAAAAAATGACAGACAGGCTCGTAAGCTACGGCATAAAAGGAATTGTAAACTACACAAACGCCGTGCTTACCGTGCCAGAAAATTTCCGGCTGGAAAACGCCTCTCCGGAAAAATCTCTGGCAAACCTTCTGTAGTTTAAAATGTTTGCTACCCAAAATTTGACGCTGAATTTTAAATTTCTCCCTTATTGTGAATTTTTTCACAATAAAACCGGCATTTTTCCCGCTTTTTGTTGACTTTAACCGCAGATTTTCCTAAACTTTTCTTACAATTTTTTGTGAATATTTTCACAGTCAACAATCCGCGTTAGGGATAGCAGGGGCGCAAAGCGTTGGCGCAAGCCAATGACAACCCCGGATAGCCCGGCTCGAGCGCAAGCGAGAGAAACGCCCAAAAAAAACAAAAATCACAATGAGGTGGAAACTAATGTCAAGAGTTTACAATTTTAGCGCTGGTCCTTCTTGTTTGCCGGAAGAAGTTTTAAAAGAATGTGCGGCAGAAATGCTCGATTATAACGGAAGCGGTCAGTCGGTTATGGAAATGAGCCACCGTTCAAAGGATTATGAGCCGATTATTGAAGATGCAGAAGCTATGGTTCGCAAATTGATGAACGTTCCTGAAAATTACAAGGTTCTTTTTGTTCAGGGCGGCGGTTCGACACAGTTTGCAATGGTTGCAGAAAACCTGGGAATTCACCACAAAAAGGCGGCTTACATCGAAACTGGTGTCTGGGCAAAAAAAGCTGCTGCCGAAGCAAAAAAACTCGGCGTTGAAGTTGACATCATCGCTTCTTCAAAAAACAAAAATTATTCTTATATTCCACGTGTTGAAAAAATCGAAGGCGACTACGATTACGCTTATATCTGCCTTAACAACACAATCATGGGAACTCATTACGAATACATTCCCGAGACGGGAAATATTCCTCTCGTTGCTGATATTTCTTCTTGTGTTCTTTCTGAACCTCTCGATGTCTCAAAATTCGGACTTTTGTTTGCAGGCGCGCAGAAAAACCTTGCGCCGGCTGGAGTTACACTTGTAATTATCCGCGAAGACTTGATTCCTGAGCCAGCAGACTGCCTGCCTGGAACACCGACAATGCTCGCTTACAAAACACACGCAGACAACGGCTCAATGTACAACACACCGCCATGCTACACAATCTACGTTTTGGACAAGGTTCTCCACTGGATTGAAAAGAACGGCGGAGCAGAAGGAATGTTGAAGCGCAACAAGGAAAAGGCTGACTACCTTTACGACTTCCTCGACAATTCTGACTTCTACCATGCAACGACAGAAAAAGGCAGCCGCTCTCTTATGAACGTTCCTTTCCTTACAAAATACTCGACAGGTGCAACAGACGAAGCCAGCCTCGCAAAAGAAAAGGAAATCAACGACAAATTTGTAAAGGAAGCAAAGGCAGCAGGGCTTGTAAACCTCAAAGGCCACCGTCTTGTAGGCGGAATGCGCGCCTCAATCTACAACGCAATGAGTTTTGACGGCGTAAAAGCGCTTGTAGAATTTATGAAAAAATTTGCCGCAGAAAACTAATAAAAACTGGAGAAATAAAATGTTCAAAATTCAAACTTTAAATAAAATCAGCGTTGTCGGACTTAACAACTTTCCGCGCGACAATTACGAAGTAGCTTCAGAACTCAACAATCCGGACGCAATTCTTGTACGCTCGGCTGATATGCACGAAATGACTCTTTCAGAAAACACAAAGGCAGTAGCCCGCGCAGGAGCTGGAACAAACAACATCCCTTGCAAAGAGCTCGCAGAAAAAGGCGTAGTAGTATTCAATACTCCTGGAGCAAACGCAAACGCAGTTAAAGAACTCGTAATCCTCGCCCTCCTCATCTCAAGCCGCCCGGTCGTAGCAGCAAACAAATGGGTAAACACAGAGCTCACCGGCAAAGGCGATGAAATCGCAGCACTGGCAGAAAAAGGCAAGTCAAAATTTGTCGGACCGGAACTTAAAGGCAAAACGCTCGGCGTAATCGGACTCGGCGCAATCGGTGCTCAGGTTGCAAACACAGCAATCGCCCTCGGAATGAACGTAATCGGATACGATCCTTTCCTTTCTGTAAAAGCCGCTCTTTCCCTCGACCATAACGTAAAAGTTTCAGAGACTCTCGAAGGAATCTACGCAAAAGCAGACTACATCACAATCCACGTACCACAGACAGACGAAACAAAAGGAATGATCAACGCGGCGTCAATCAAAACAATGAAAGACGGAGTTCGCATCATAAATCTTGCGCGCGGCGGACTTGTAAACAACGCAGACATTCTTGCGGCCCTCGAAAGCGGAAAAGTTGCGGCACACGTGACAGACTTTGCTGACGAAGCCTTAATGAACAACGACAAAGTAATCTGCCTTCCACACCTTGGAGCTTCAACTCCAGAAGCAGAAGACAACTGCGCTGTTATGGCAGTAAAAGAACTCCGCGACTTCCTCGAAACAGGAGCAATCACAAATTCTGTAAACTTCCCTCGCGCAACAATCGACTCTCAGATTCCGGCAAACGGAACACGCCTTTGCATTCCGCACAAAAATGTACCTGGAATGATTGCTAAATTCACAACAATTCTCGGCGATGCAAAATTAAATATTGCAGGAATCGTAGACCAGAGCCGCGGCGACATAGCTTATGCCATGATTGACGTGGACGGAAAAGTTGGCGAAGAAAGCCTCAAGCTTCTCGAAAACTGCGAAGCCGTAATCAGCGTACGCCCGATTTACGCATAGTTTTTAAGCATATTAACCACAAACCGGAAAATTCCTTTACAAAAAAAGAAATTTTCCGGTTTAAAATCCTCTCAAAATCCTGTTCTTGACTAAATTTTTCTTACAATATTTATAATCTGCACATAAATCTAAAAAAAATATACTTTCCTTTTTACAGAAATTTGCTTATTTTTAAGTAATAAAAGCCATTCAACTTTATTGAAAACTGGAGGAAGATATGGAAATCACACTCACAAAAGGCAATTTCGAAGACGAAGTATTAAAATCAGAAATTCCTGTTCTCGTTGACTTTTGGGCAAGCTGGTGCGGCCCATGCAAAATGCTCGCTCCGACCGTCGCACAGATTGCAGAAGAATACAGCGGAAAAATAAAGGTCGGCAAAGTAAACGTTGATGAGGAAGAATCACTTTCCCGCGAATACGGAATCGTAAGCATTCCGACAGTAATTCTCTTTAAAAACGGAAAACCAGAAAAAACTTCAATCGGCCTTGTTCCAAAAGAAACACTGGTTTCAATGCTCGGCTAGAACACTGTTCAAAAAACATTCGCTCAACTGCGGCAATAAAACAAAACATTACCGCAGTTAAAAGCCGATTTTATACAAAAAAAGCGCAAAAAAAGCGTTTATATTGACCTATGAATGTATTTTCAAATGAAATTTGAAAGATAATTTTTATACGGGCGGCTTTTTGCATTGCAAAAACCAGGCTATCCGGGGTTCCGCTACCGCTTCATTCCTCCGGAACGGCTAACCGCCGCCCCTCCTATACCTTGCCGCAAGGCAAGGCCGTGCGCTTTTTAGCGCACAGTATAATCGACGAGTTTTGCACAAACAAAACTCGCAGCATACCGCCAGGTATGCAAGCATCCATTGCCGCAAGGCAAGGCATAGTTGCTTTTAGCGTTTATATCCTGCAAAAACCTAAAAAAAACACTATTCATAGCGTTTTAACATAAAGTTATTAGGAATAATTACTAATAAGACTTTTCTTCTGTTGCACTTTTTTGTCAAATCCACTATAGTCTTAACTAACAGAAACAGTCGCAGTTTTTAACAAAATTGCGAATTATATACAAATTTGCTTGAATAAATACGAGCCCTGTAAAAACTGTTTTTGAAACATCAAAAAAGGAAAATTCGACTTACGGAGTTTCCGCAGGCTTAGCAGACTAGTCTTGAATTCAAGACTGTTTTTGCGCGTTTTTTTCCATTTTTGTAAAGTTTTCCCGCCATTACGCAGGTTTACTTCAGTTTGTTTCAAATTCTTTTGCACGCGTGCTCCGTTTTTTCAAGAAAGGAGAACTTTTATGGCAGAAGCATGGAACGGTTTCAAAGGACGCCTTTGGAAAGAAGAAGTAAACGTTCGCGACTTTATCCAGAACAACTACACACCTTATGACGGCGACGAAAAATTCCTCGCAGGTCCTACAGAAGGTACAAACAAGCTCTTTGCAAAATTGCAGGAACTTCAGAAGGCAGAACACAACAAAAAAGCTGTAGGTCTTGACGGAAAAGAAAGAACTGGCGTTCTCGACATGGACACAGACATCGTTACCGGTCTTACAGCTCACAAACCTGGTTATATCGACCCAGAATTGAAAGATCTTGAACAGGTTGTTGGTCTTCAGACAGACAAACCTCTCAAAAGAGCATTCATGCCTTACGGTGGAATCAAAATGGCAGAAGAGTCATGCGAAATGTACGGCTACACTCCAAACCCAGAACTCCACAAAATTTTTACAGAATACCACAAAACTCACTCAGACGCTGTATTCCAGGTTTACACACCAGAGATCCGCGCAGTACGCCGCTCTCACATTTTGACTGGTTTGCCTGATACTTACGGACGTGGTCGTATCGTTGGTGACTACCGCCGTATCGCTCTTTATGGTATCGACTACCTCATCAAATGCAAGGAAGCTGACAAGGCAAACATTGGCGACGGAACAATGACTGAAGAAGTTATCCGCCTCAAGGAAGAAGTTGCTGATCAAGTTAAGGCTCTCAAAGGTCTTAAAGAAATGGCTGCCCTCTACGGATTTGATATTTCTAAACCAGCTACAACAGCAAAAGAAGCTGTACAGTGGTTGTACTTCGGTTACCTCGGCGCAATCAAAACTCAGAACGGTGCTGCAATGTCAATCGGACGTGTTTCAACATTCCTCGACATTTACATCAACCGCGACCTCGAAGCAGGCTTAATCACAGAATCACAGGCACAGGAACTTGTTGACCACTTCGTAATGAAGGCACGCATGGTTCGCTTTGCACGTATCGAATCATACAACAACCTCTTCTCTGGCGACCCGGTTTGGGCAACACTCGAAGTTGGCGGTCTTGGACAGGACGGACGTTCACTTGTTACAAAGAACGACTTCCGTTTCCTCCACACTCTCGAAAACATGGGACCAGCTCCAGAGCCAAACATGACAGTTCTCTACTCTAAGAGACTTCCAGAAAACTTCCGCCGCTATGCAGCAAAGATTTCTATCGATACATCTTCAATCCAGTACGAGAACGATGATGTAATGCGCCCAGTTTGGGGTGATGACTACTCAATCTGCTGCTGTGTATCTGCAACTCAGACAGGAAAAGAAATGCAGTTCTTCGGAGCACGCGCCAACCTCGCAAAAGCACTTCTTTACGCTATCAACGGTGGACGCGACGAGCCAGATGGACTTACACCAGGCGTTCAGGTTGGACCTTGCTACCAGCCAATCACAGCCGATGTACTCGACGCTTCAAACTACAACGAAGTTGTTGCTAAATACAAGCAGATGCTCGAATGGCTTGCTGGAATCTATGTAAACTCATTGAACGCAATCCACTACATGCACGACAAATACTACTACGAAGCTGAAGAGCTTGCTCTCGAAGACACAAACCTCAAGAGAACATTCGCTACAGGCATCGCAGGATTCTCACACGTTGTAGACTCACTTTCTGCTATCAAATATGCAAAAGTTAAGGTTGTCCGCGGCGATGTTGAAATCAAAGACAAGAAAACAGGCGCTGTAAAAGAAGTTGTTAAGGGATTGGCAAAAGACTTTATCGTTGAAGGCGACTTCCCACGCTACGGTCAGGACGATGACCGCGCAGACGCAATTGCAGTTCAGTTGCTCAAAGATTTCATGACAATGATCAGAAAGCACCCAACATACCGCAATGCAGAACCAACAACATCAATTCTTACAATCACTTCAAACGTTGTATACGGAAAAGCTACAGGTGCTCTTCCAGATGGACGCAAAGCTCACGAACCATTCTCACCAGGAGCTAACCCAAGCTACGGTGCAGAAACAAAGGGCTTGATCAAGTCTTTGAACTCTGTTGCCAAACTTCCATACGAATACGCTTTGGACGGTATTTCTAATACACAGACAATCAACCCAAGCGCACTCGGACACAACGAAGAAGAAAGAATCGACAACCTTGTAAACGTTCTCGACGGATACTTCGATTGCGGTCCAGAATCAGGACATGCTGGTTCTCACCACCTCAACGTAAACGTATTCGGAGTTGAAAAGCTCAAGGACTGCCAGGCTCATCCTGAAAAACCAGAATATGCAAACTTCACAGTACGCGTTTCTGGATACGCAGTTCGCTTCATCAACCTTACAAAAGAACAGCAGGACGACGTAATCGCTCGTACATGCCACGCTTCTCTGTAAGCTAAAATGTTGAACTAGAGGCAACAAGGCCGCTTCAGTTTTGTAACTGGAGCGGCTTTTTTTTTATGTTTTTTGTTCAATTTCGCAAAGTCCATAAACATCCGGCACCGATAATCACAATTTTCATCTTTTTTCATATTAAAAAATACGTATTTTATAAAACCGATGTCGTTATACTACAAAAAGTACAATGAAATTTATTTTCAATAAATACGATACTGTCATACACAGTTATCTCTGAAAATCATTTTTTAGAGATTTTATTCAATTTTCTATTTAAAAATACAAATCACAAAATATTCTCTTTTCTTTCTTTCCTGCATTGATTTTTTGCCGTAAAAGTTCGGGGATTTTATGATGCAAAATTCAATATTACATAATATGGAGGATATTATGAAAAAAAGTTTAAGAGCCGGAATGGCTCTGACAAGTCTTGTTTTTGCCGCAGGTCTTGTTTTTTCCGGATGTCTGGCAATTTCTGACGGAGAATCAGAAGAGGCTAAAACAACTTCGGAAATTTCAGCAGGTTCCCTCAATCGCGCCGCTGTTTCTTATTCTGGAACAACCGGAATTTTAGGTTCGATAACGTCTGCTACCCCAACAGGTTCCGGTCTTACCGGTGTAAAAGCCCAAGGCTGGCTCAACAGCGCTTACATAGTATGGACTGGCTCTTCTTCAAGTTACACGGTCACATGTGACGGACAAGCCGTAAGTTCTTATCTTACACGAAAAATCGGCGGCCAGTGGAGATGTGATATTCCTGGTCTTGCAAAAGGAAATCACACAATAAAAGTTACAAGCGGCTCTTCTTACCTTTCTGCGACAGTCAGCGTAGCAAGCCATGACAGAACAGGATTCGCTTTTTACGGCACAATCACACCAGGAGCTTACAAGGCTGATGGAACACTAAAAGACAATGCTGTTGTTCTTTATGTAAACGAATCAACAAAAGACAAGGTTTCTCTTGACGTTGTAACTTCTTCAAAAGGAGCAACAACAACGTGCACAGGACTTCAGAACATTCTTAATGCATTCAAAAAAGGCTATGACAACCGGCCTTTGTGCGTCCGCTTAATTGGAAAAGTAACAGACTTTGCAACCATGGACAACGGAGATATTATGATTTCCGGTTCAAGCGCTTCAAAACCTCTCTCAAACGGACTTACAATTGAAGGAATCGGTTCTGACGCGACAGCTTACGGCTGGGGAATCCGTATAAAAAATGCCCAGTACGTTGAAATTTCAAACATCGGTTTTATGATGATCGATTCTGCCGAAGGCGATAACGTTTCGCTCCAGCAGTCAAACAAAAATGTCTGGGTTCATAACTGTGATATGTTCTACGGCGCTCCAGGCGGAGATGCTGACCAGAAAAAAGGCGACGGTTCTCTGGACTGCAAAAAATCAACATACGTTACATTCTCTTACAACCATTTCTGGGATTCAGGAAAATGCAATCTTCTTGGTTTGAGCGAAGGAACAACTTCCGACCTTTATATCACTTACCACCACAACTGGTACGATCATTCGGATTCACGTCATCCACGCTGCCGTTACTATTCTGCGCACATTTACAACAACTATTACGACGGAAATTCAAAATACGGTGCAGGCGCCTGCCTTGGAGCTTCTTTATTTATGGAATCAAACTATTTTAGAAACTGTAAATATCCGATGATGATTTCCATGCAGGGGTCTGATCTTTTTGCAGGAACTTCTTCAAAAAACAGCGCAAATTCTACTTTCTCAAAAGAAGCTGGCGGAATGATAAAGGCTTACAACAACACAATGACCGGAACTTACTACTTCATTCCTTATGGCGGAACTTATTCAGAAGCAGACACAACTTCCGATTTTGACGCCTATGTTGTCTCTTCAAAATCTGCAACCGTTCCATCTTCTGTTGTTTCTCTTTCAGGTTCAAACAAGTACAACAACTTCGATACTTCTTCGATTATGTATTCTTACACAGCAGATTCTCCGGAAGATGCAGTTAAAAACGTAAAAAAATATGCGGGACGCATTGAAGGCGGAGATTTTACTTACACATTCCCAGACAGCGCTGATAAAAGTTACGACGTTGACACAACATTAAAGTCAAAACTTGAAAACTATACTGGAGCAACAACCGCATACAACGAAGCAAGTTCATCAGAATCTTCAGGCGGTTCTTCTTCCGGAAGTTCTTCTTCTGGCGAAAGTTCAGGTTCTTCTTCAAGCGGATCTTCATCTGGAAGCTCTTCTGGCAGCTCTTCATCAGGAAGTTCTTCAACTCCGACCGTCACTTCTGCAAAATTGACCGCTGATTCTTATTCAACTGGAACAATTTCTTCAGACACGGTTTACGGCGACTTTACTGTTCTTGCAACTAGCAAAAAAACTGTAAAAATCTCTTCATCTTCTGCAACATACGGTTCAACTTCTTACAAAAAAGCCTGGGATTTACAGGGCGGTGCTGACGGAGTAAAACCATCTTACCGTGCATTTAAAGTAACTCTTGCAAAAGGCGATATTTTAAAAGCTGTAGTAAATGCAAACGCATCAAGAACACTTCAACTTTCTAACGGAAGTAAAGTTGTAAGCAGCGCTTCTGTAGGAACTTCTGCAAGTCTTTTCTCTTACAATGCAACCTCGGCAGGAACCTATTATCTTTATTCAAAATCAAGCTCAATACGCGTTTTTGAAATCACTAAGACAGGTTCATCTTCTTCTGGTTCTTCAAGCGGTTCTTCTTCCGGCGAAAGTTCTGGTTCTTCAAGCGGTTCTTCTTCTGGTTCAAGTTCTGGTTCTTCAAGCGGTTCTTCTTCTGACTCAAGTTCTGGTTCAAGCGGTTCTTCTTCAAGCTTTTCAATTTCAGCTTCTAAAACACAAACAGGTGTCGGAACACGCTCAAGGCTTAACGAAATTTCTTCTATAAATCAGATTAAAAACGCAATATCTGTTTCAAACGCAACACAGTTAAAGGCTGCGCTTAACGAAGTTGTAAGCGGAGGCGCAATCGTTCTTGCAAAAGGAACTTATTCTTTTTCAGAAACAATCACTATTTCTTCTTCTAACAACGGCTCTTCAAGCGCAATGAAATACATTATTGCAGCTCCTGGAACTTCTGCAGAAGATGTAATTCTTGATTTTTCAAGCCAGTCACTTTCAGATTTTAACCGTGGTATTCACCTCTTTGGTAGCTACTGGCATTTTTACGGGCTTACGATCAAAGGCGCAGGCGACAATGGTCTGTACGTTTCTGGAAAAAATAACATAATTGAAAACTGTATTTTTGTTGAAAACCGCGACTCAGGACTTCAGATTGCACGTGAAAAGTCTTCTCTTTCAAATATGAGCGACTGGCCTTCAAACAACTTGATTCTTAACTGTACATCTTATAACAACGCTGACAAAACAGGAGAAAATGCAGACGGTTTTGCATGCAAACTTACAGCAGGAAACGGAAACGTATTTGACGGATGTATTTCTTACTCAAATTCTGATGACGGTTGGGATTTGTATGCAAAAGAAGCAACAGGTTCAATCGGTGTTGTAACAATCAAAAACTGCGTTGCATTCAATAACGGTAAACTTACTACAGGTTCAAGTTACGGAAACGGCGATATGAACGGTTTTAAACTCGGTGGCTCAAACGGAAAAGTTCCTACAGCACACATAGTTTCTAACTGCATTGCATTTGCAAACGGACATGACGGATTTACTGACAACGGGAACGGCGGCTCTTTAAGCCTTACAAATTGCACTTCTTACAACAATGCAAAAGTAAATTTCAACTTTTACCGTACAAACAAAGGAAATTTTACAGGGCTTGTAACAGGTTCCCCAAATAATTCAGACAAATACGGAACAAGTTCTGTTGCTTCGACAGTTTCTAAAACACTCTATTACACTAACAGCAAATATTACTGGATTTCTTCAGCAACATCTGTAACAAATGGACAAAAAAATGTCGGAACCCAGGTAAACGCACCGTCTTTCAAGTCAACTTCTCTCCCAACTGCAAACTCAAGCGTTCACAAAAACCTGAGAAACGCCGACGGGACTGTAAAACTTGGAGATATGCTTAAACCAAATGATTCAACATATTCAGGAGCAAGATTTTCAACCCAGGCGGCTTCTATTCTTGGAGTAAGCCTTAAAACAAATTAAGTTTTTTTAGAATAACATTGAACTTATAATAAAACAAAAATCCCGAATAGAAGAGAAAAACTTCCATTCGGGATTTTTTGCGTTAGGGACATTAGGGGCGGCAAAGCCGTTGCAAAGCAATGCCAACCCCGTTTGGCCCGACGGCAGTTGCACGCTTGCGTGACGCAAGCGGAAACTGCCGGAACGCCCTTAATCTAGCGCCACATGTCCTTTTCTTCTTCAGAAGGAGCAGTATAATAGCCCAAATAGCCGATAATATCTCCTGCCCATTGAGAAATTGCCAAAGCATCTGCTTCCGGAGTATTCACTGTAAACGAAATTGCATTGTTATCATCGCAGTATTTTTGACAAGTTTTAAAATCTTTTTTCAAAAGCGCAGCTTCGGCCTTTTCGAGAAGTTTGTATTTTTTCTGAACAGAATTTTCCTTGGAAATTTTTGCCGGCTTTTTTGATTTATAATTTTTAAGGTCGTAATTCTGCTTTGTCAAACTTCCGTTTATGCCTGCAAACGGATCTACACTTTTTTTTGAAGAAGCTGATGATGAAGAAGATGTTTTTCCTGTCGACTGTTTGTTGCCTTTTATTCTGCCTTCGATTCCTTTCATAGCGTTTTTCCAGCCAGGCTCAGCAAAACAAGCAGATGCCGCGATTAAAACTGCAAGTGCAATTTTTGTTTTTTTTGATGTTTTCATATAGAACCTCCAAAAAGAGAAAAATCTAAACTTTCTGACTTTCCCCTGACGCTGTTAAACACTAAATTAATTATAAACGACAAAATCTAAAAACACATTAAAATTAAGAAAAATTATTTTTCTTAATGCCGAAAATTTGTTAAATTATTATAGAAAGAATTAGATTTTTACGAGGTACAAGATGAAAGGATACATTCACCAGTTTGAAAGTTTTGGCTGTGTAGACGGTCCAGGTTCACGTTTTATAGTTTTTACAGCAGGATGCAATATGCGTTGTAAATTCTGCCACAATCCGGACACATGGATTATGAAAGAAGGCAAACTTTGGGAACCGGCAGATGTCTTAAAAGAAGCGCTTTCCTGCCGTTCATACTGGGGCAAAAAAGGCGGAATTACAGTAAGCGGCGGAGAACCGTTGCTGCAAATTGATTTTTTAATCGAACTCTTTACGCTTGCAAAAAAAGAAGGCGTCAATACCTGCATTGACACAGCTGGAGAACCGTTTACAAAAGAAGGTGAATGGTTTGAAAAATTCAAAAAATTGATGGAAGTTACAGACATTCTTCTTATGGACATCAAGCACATAAATGAAGAGGAGCACGTAAAACTCACAGGAAAAACCGGAAAAAACATCCGCGAAATGTTTGCCTATCTCGACGAAATTCAAAAGCCAATCTGGATTCGTCACGTGCTTGTTCCAGGAATTACGGACAACGACGAATATTTGACTCAGACAAGGGATTTTATCCGCACTCTTTCAAATGTTTACCGCGTTGAAATTCTTCCTTACCACAACCTTGCAATTTCAAAATACCACGACATGGGAATCAAATATGCCCTCGAAGATACGCAAATGCCGTCCGCAGAGCGAATCGAAAACGCAAGAAAGATTTTGGAATGCGATAAATATACACGCTGGCAGGAATAAAATAAGAATTCGGGTGGCCGGGGCTACAACGCCCCGCCGGGCTTTGCGTGGCTGCGACCAAACGCAAGCGTTTGTTTGCCTGCGGCACCACTCCAATCCCTGCCAGAAAAGCAGCAGGTCAGATAATTTTAATGTTACTTTTTTGCAAGACTTGTGTTCTTTTGTGAACCGTTAAAGAAAGAAGCCACGTCTGAATTAAAACGGCCTTCAAGTTTTACCCGGTACGCGCTGATTTTTGCAACGTAGTTTAAGGTGTGCTGAGGGGTCTTATTTGCACGAACCCTTGTTGTACCGGCGTTGTACATAGCAAGCGCAGTCACATCATTTCCTGTTCCAGCCAGATCCATGCACCAGCGCAAATGAATCATTCCGTATTTTGCACTTACTTCAGGATTGAAAAATTCTGACTCGGTCAAATGCGGAAAAGACGCGCTGTTTAACTGGAAAAGTCCCCGGTCAACAGTTGCATTTGAATTTCTGTTGACTGCGTCCGGCTTAAAGCGGCTCTCTACAAACGCAAGGCTAAATGCGAGGCTCAATGGAATATTGTTTCTGTCGGCATTTTCAAGGATTGAAAGCGCAACAAGACGGTTGCCTGTCACCTGAGTGTAAAACCATTCGACAGATGCGCGGGAGCTAGGCTGTCTGTAAAGCTCCAGACCGCGGTCATTCTCGTTTGAAAATTCAAGATATTCCGGTTTAAATCCAACTTCGAGCGCCAATTCTTCTGAATATTTTGCATTGGCTAATTCAGCATAAGAATCAAGAACAGATTCTGTTTCTCCAGAGGGAAGTAAAAAATATATCAGCAAGCACACACTTAAAAACAAAACGCTGACAGGAAGAACTCCCCTGAACAATTTTGCAGTATATGAACTCATAATGGATTCATAGTTGCACATTTCAATACTAATTTCAATTAGAGATTTTAGAATAAATTGTAATAACCTGCATTATTTTCAACAAAATTCCGTTATATGCGACATTTTTGTGATTTTATGCAGGTTTTTGACCTAATAAAGCACAACGTCTTCCGTGCAGGGCTTTTTTGCAAAATAAACATACTGCGGATGTTTTTCTGAAATTTTCTCTAAAAAATCGCTCAAAACGTCGGCGTCGTCGGCAACTTCGCTTACAAGAGCCATTCCAATAACTGATTTGCAGTCTTTTACACGGCGTGCTGTATGCTTCATTGCATTGTTAAACTGTCCTGGAGTTGCTTTTTTGTCGTAAACAGGCTCCAAAAAAACAAATTCGTTTTTTTCTTCGAGAGTTTTTAACTGGTCGCGCAGCTGCGCAAGAAAATTCTCATCGTATTCTTCTTCTGCGCCTTCTATATCGCTCCATTTTACAGGAAAAATCATTTTTTCTGTTACAGCAACTTCTTCTCCTGTTGTTTTATATAGTTTATGATTTTTTGATTCAAAAATTTTTTCAAATTTCATATTTGCTCCACTCTGTATAAATAAAAAAAGCCCCTGACCAAAAGGTCAAGAGCCTCCCCCGTTTCTCACCCAAAAACTATTCGGTAAGAATTTTGATTACTTCAGCTTTGTCCTGTGTATTAAGAATCTGCTGACGTTTTTCTGCGCTCTTGAACAAAAGGCTTACTTCTGCCAAGAACTGAAGATGTGGACCAGTTTTGTTTACTGGTGAAAGTGTCATAATAAAGATACGGCATGGTTCCTGATCCAAAGAATCGAAATCAACTGGATTGTCAGAAATACCGATACATGCTACTAAATCAGATACTGTGTCTGTTTTTCCGTGTGGAATAGCGATTCCGTGCTTCATACCGGTAGACATTTTGCGTTCACGGTCGAGTACACATTCGCGGGCAGCAGCCTTGTCAGTTACTTTTCCCGCCTTAATTAAAATTTCAAGCATCTCGTCGATGATGTCTTCTTTTGTTTTGCCCTGCAGATGAAGTTCTACAGTTTCAGGTGTTAATACTGTTCTTAAGTCCATAATTTTAGTTTACCTTCCCTTGTTACCAAAGTCAAGAATTTTTTTCTTAAAAATAACCAAAGATACTTTTGGTTAGTCCCTGATTCTGTTTTTATTACCTGTCCAAAATAAAACCCAGAATTTGATTTTATTATACTACCGTTTTTGTTTTTATTGAAGTTTAAATATTGTTTTTCTATAATAAAAATGAAGTTTTTAAAGTTTCGTGTATTTTGGACAAGGGATTGAAGCGGTGAGCGCAGCGAAAACAAAGGCTTGCCTTTGGTCGAAGGCGAATGCCGGAGCCGCGGAAAGCCCGGTTTTTGCAAAGCAAAAATGGCCCCAAATAAAAATTATATTTATATAGAAAGGAATGTTAATATGTCGGATACTTCTAAATTTTTGGCTGATATTCAGAGAATTAAAAAGCACGTGCGCGCTGATAATGGAGGAAAATACGACGGCAGAAAAGTTTGCGAGCAGATTTCAAGTCTTTTTGCTTCTTCAAACAGAAATGCCGGCGATTTGGCAAGGTCGATTGCGGATTATTGGCTGAATTCTTATATTTTTGCCTCTGCCGACGTCGAAAATGAACCTTCGCAGGAAAATATCGACAGAATTACGGTTTTTCAGAATTTTTTGGACGGAGATTCTGACGAAGATTATTCGATTTTGACTGGCGACGACTGGGAAACTCTCAAGGATTTTTGCGATGACGAGGCTGAAAATCTGGATTTGGACAGTTTGCAGAATTTCATGAGCATAATTCTTGATAACGGTGCACTTTAATTTTTATGATTAGCGATAACGAAATTGTAAATTTGTATTCGGAATGCAGACAGTGTCCGCGGAAATGCGGTATAAACAGATTTGCCGGAAAATCAGGTTTTTGTCTTGAAAACGCTGACCTGAAAGTTTCGGTGGCGTGCCTGCACTTTGGAGAAGAACCTCCTGTTACTGTTCATTCCGGAAGCGGAACTATTTTTTTGACTGGATGCAACCTGCGCTGCGCTTTCTGCCAGAATTATCAGATAAGCCAGCAGGGAATGGGAAAATCTGTTTCTAAAGAGGAATTTGCGGAAATCTGCCTTAGGCTTGAAAATGCCGGCGCGGAAAACATAAATCTTGTTACGCCGAGCCATCACATTCCAAAACTTGCGCAGTTTATTGAAGAAGCTAAAAAACGCGGACTCAAGCTGCCTGTCTGCTGGAACAGTTCCGGTTATGACAGCGTAGAAATGCTCGAAATGCTCGACGGACTGGTGACGATTTTTTTGCCGGATTTTAAGACTTTGAGCTCTGAACTTTCTAAAAAACTGTGTTCGGCGGAAGATTATCCAGAAACTGCAAAAAAAGCCCTTTTGTGGATGATTGAACACAATCCGCTTAAATTTGCCAGCGTTGAAAAAAATGGTGTAACAAAACAAAAACTCCTTCAGGGCGTAATAATACGCCACCTTTTTTTGCCGGGGCGTTTTGAAGAAACAGTGGATGTGCTTTCGTGGCTTAAAGAAAATGCAGACAAAAAAGCGATAATTTCGCTTATGAACCAGTATACTCCGGTTCCTTTTACTGGAAGCGAAGATGAACTGAAAAGACGGAAAAATGCGCTTTCTGCAATCGAAAACAGGCTTGTAAATACGACCGAAGACCAGGATTTGCGCGATATGATAGAAGCTTTTGATTTTGACCTGCTTTTTTATCAGGATTTGAGCACTGATACGGACTGGCTCCCGGACTTTACAAAAAAACAGCCTTTTTCAAATAAACTGGCAAAACCTGTCTGGCACTGGAAAAACGGTTTTATTGAATAAAAAATAACCTCAAAATGTCATTTTTGCCTTCTAGTGTGTTATAATGAGAAAAATGTCGGTTTTTGCATTGTCTTGCAATAATAGGCAAATTTTTTTTCAAAAAAATGCACAAAACGGAGGAAAAAAATGACCTTTTCTTACAATGAATTTCATATTTCGCGGACGGTCAGAAACGCCTGTAATTTTTCTGAAGGGCTTTTTTCTTCGAGCGGCGACGTTATTCTTGCAAATTTGCCGGCTGTGCGAACTTTTCAGGCAAAATTCAACGAATACCTAAAAAAGAACGGAAAAACAGAAGTAAGCGCAGGAACTCTGAACGCAATGGGGCTTTTGGACGAGGTTTTTCATCTTGCGTGCTGGACTTACAGAAGACAAAAATATCCGGACGCATTTAAAGAAGTTTTAGGTGAACTTGATTCAAAATTTTCCAAGGAAAAAGTCGATTCACTTTTGACAGCTTTTTGCGAGGAATTTCCACCGGTTGCGGTTTACAAAGGCGAATGTTCTATTCAAGATTTTTTGAACACGGAAATGGTTGAACGAAAGACAAACCGCACGCGCACAAACCGGGAACAGACGCTAGAAGAAATGATTATGCTTCATCTGGCGAACGAAAATCCTGCTTTTAAGCCTTTTTATCCGCTTTTTGACGATTCTAATTTAGAAAAAAAATCAATTTATAGCGAATCCTGGAAACTTATTCAGTCTTATTTTAAGCAGCTGCCTTTTTGTGGAACTTACGGCCACGATTTAATTTCGTTTTTGAAAGAGCCTGTAAGATTTGCCCCGGACAATCTGCAAGAACAGCTGAATTATGTCCGCACTCATTGGGCTGAGCTTTTTTTGCCGGGCGAAGGCGAAGGTGAAGATTACTGGCTTAAGAGACTTTTTGGCGGAAGCGATCTTCTGGCTGAAGAATGGAAACCGGAATGGCACCCGACAAACGGCGGAAGTCCGGACATGAGCCCTCCAAACTACGACTATTTAATGAAAGAATATGAAAGGTTTAGCAGCGACAAAGAATGGATGCCTCGCGTTGTTTTGATGGCAAAAACCGTCCTTGTATGGCTTTTTCAGCTTTCTAAAAAATACGGCAGGGAAATTTCAAGACTGGATCAGATTCCTGACGAAGAACTGGATTTGCTGCGCGACAGGGGTTTTACAGGACTTTGGCTGATCGGTCTTTGGGAGCGTTCTTCTGCAAGCAAGCGAATAAAACAGTTATGCGGAAATCCAGAAGCGGCGGCAAGCGCATATTCTCTCGAAGATTACGAAATTGCCTCCAACCTTGGCGGCTGGGACGCGCTTCAAAACCTGCGCACAAGGCTCTGGCAGCGTGGAATCCGTCTTGCAAGCGACATGGTTCCAAATCATACTGGAATGGATTCTAAATGGGTGGTTGAAAAACCGGATTTGTTCGTTCAAAGACGCGACAATCCTTTTCCGCAGTACACATTTAACGGCGTAAACTTGAGCCACGACAGCAGGGTTGCAATCTATCTGGAAGACCATTATTACTCAAAAAACGACTGTGCCGTTGTCTTTAAGCGCGTTGATACTCAGACTGGCGACACGCGCTATATTTATCATGGAAACGACGGAACAGGAATGCCTTGGAACGATACTGCACAGATTGATTTTTTAAATCCGCAGGCCCGCGAAGGAGTTATGCAGGAAATTCTGCACGTTGCAAGAAACTTTCCGATTATACGCTTTGATGCGGCAATGGTTTTGGCAAAAAAGCACATTAAACGGCTTTGGTATCCAGAACCAGGAAAAGGCGGCGACATTGCAACCAGAAGCGAATATGCTCTTTCGGCGGAAGAATTTGAAAAAAGAATTCCAAATGAATTTTGGCGCGAAGTTGTTGACCGTGTTGCAAAAGAAGTTCCTGACACTCTCCTTCTTGCAGAAGCATTCTGGATGATGGAAGGATATTTTACCCGAACACTTGGAATGCACCGCGTTTACAATTCAGCCTTTATGAACATGCTTAAAAAGGAAGAAAACTTTAAGTATCGTTCGACCGTAAAAAACACGATTGCCTTTGATCCTCAGATTTTAAAGCGCTATGTAAATTTTATGAACAATCCGGACGAAGAAACGGCAGTTGCCCAGTTTGGAAAAGGCGACAAATATTTTGGCGTCTGCACGCTTATGATAACAATGCCAGGACTACCAATGTTTGGACACGGCCAGATTGAAGGCTTTGAAGAAAAATACGGAATGGAATATATGCGCTCTTACCGCGACGAATCTCCTGACCAGTATTTAATTGACCGGCACAACCACGAAATTTTCCCTCTTCTCAAAAAACGCTATCTGTTTGCAGGAGTTGAAGACTTTTTGTTCTACGATGTCTGGAACAACGGAAGCGTAAACGAAAACGTCTTTGCTTATTCAAACCGCTGCGGAAGCGAATACACACTCGTTTTCTACAACAACAAATATGAACGCGCGGCCGGCTGGATAAAACAGTCGTGCGAATATGCCGTAAAAACAGGTTCCGGTGAAAACGACAAAAAACTTGTCTCGCGCTCACTTTCCGAAGGTTTGGGACTGAATGCCCAAGCCGACAGTTTTGTAATTTTTTACGAACAGCGCTCTGCAAAATGGTACATAAGACGCTCAAAGGATATTTGCGAACAGGGAATGTTTATTGCTCTGAACGGCTTTGAAACTCAGGTCTTTATGAACATTGAGCAGAAAAAAGACATAGACGGCAAACTTGAAGAACTCTGCAACTTTTTGAATGGAAGCGGAACTCCAGACTTAAAAATTGCCTGGCAAGAACTGCATTTTAAGGAAATTTACGAGAAATTCGGCATTTTGCTGGACGAAACCGTAAAATTCTTTGAAGAAAGCAAAAAGCCTTCTTGCAGCGAACTTAAGCTCAAAATTGAGGCGCAGCTAAGTGAGTTCTATAAAACTGCTGAAAAATTTGCACCGGCAAAGACAAAAATCAAGATTCCTGCAATAAAACTGGCGCCGGTTCAGAAAAAAGACGGCGGCTTGAGGCTCAAAAAGCAGATTTTGATTTTGCTTGAACCGCTCTCAAAAACGGGATTTTGCCTAAACTGGAATTTGCAGCGCAAGATTGCAGAAAAAATCGAAGGTTCGTACAGTTTTTTTGAAAAAGCATTTATTTTTAAAAGCGCAAAGATTGATGAGCTTTCGCTTGGAAGACTGCTTGTAAACTCAGAATACAGCAGAAATTTGACAGGAACAAACGAATTTGACGGCGTAAAATGGTTTAACAAAGAGATGATGGAAAATGCCCTAAAAGAAGCCGAAGAAATTCTTTTGGAAGGAAAATCAAAAGCCCTGACAGAAAAAATCAAAAAGATTTTTAAGAATCTCGACAGCGCTCAGAAAAAATCTGAATACAAGTGCGAAAATTTCTTGAAAACTTTTGCTCCAAAAAAGAAAAAAACTGCAAAAGCAGCAAAAAAAGATGAAAAATCTGTAAAAACTAAAAAAAAGACGGTAAAAAAAGAATAAAACTTTATTTTTTGCGCGGATTTGACGGTTAATAAGTTGACGCGCCAGGAACACGGAAGGCGGCGAAGCCGGTGCAAAGCACCGAGGGCACCGAAGCCTGTAGTACTCCGGCCCGCGAAAGCGGGTGGCGCCCTCAAAAAAAAACGGTGACCGCTGCACTTTTTTGTCTGTGCTCAATCACCGTTTAACGTCAAACCGCTGTTTTTTTTAACTATTTGTCGTTTTGAAGGGCATCGTAGCCTGTTTCGCCTGTGCGGATTTTTACAACACCTGTCACATCGCTTATGAAGATTTTTCCGTCGCCAATGTGTCCTGTGTAAAGCGCTTTGCGTGCCGCTTCGATAACCGTGTCTACCGGAACTTTGCTGATTACGGTTTCAACCTTGATTTTTGGAAGAAGGTTGATTTCGACTGGAGCACCACGGTAATATTCGCTCGCTCCTTTTTGCATTCCGCAGCCCATTACATTGCTCACGGTCATGCCGGTTATTCCTATTTCGTTCATTGCGGCCTTGAGTCTGTCAAATTTGTTCTGGCGAGTAACGATTACGACCTTGTGTGCGATTGCTTCTTTTGAAGTTGTGCCGGAAACTGGAACGCTGAGTGCTGGAATTTCGATGCCAGCGTTTTCTGCCTCCTCGACTTCTTCTGTTGAATAAGTTGTCGCAAATCCTGCGTATCCTGAATCAAGTCCGTGCTCGAGCTTGTCGAGTCCGACAATTTCTTCTTCGGCTGTAACACGGAGACCGAAAATCTTTTTGATTACAGTGAATAAAATCGTGATTGTCACAACGGTCCAGGCGATTGTCGAAATCATTCCGAGAAGCTGAAGTCCGAGACATTCAAATCCACCGCCGTAAAAAAGTCCTGCAAGCTGTTCGCCGGCTTTGTTTGCAATTGAATAGCCAGGAACTGCCGGGTTTGCAAAAAGTCCAACGGCAATTGTTCCCCAAATTCCGTTAAAACAGTGAACTGCGACTGCTCCGACAGGATCGTCAACATGAAGTTTGTAGTCCAAAAGCCATACGCCAAACACAACAAGAAGACCTGCGACAATTCCGATTATTGAAGCGCCAAGAGCGTCTGCAACATCACAAGGCGCGGTAATTGCTACAAGACCGGCGAGCGAAGCGTTCAAACACATAGAAACATCTGGTTTTCCGTATTTTATCCATGTAAAAATCATACATGTTACAGTTGCAACTGCTGGAGCGATTGTTGTAGCAACGAAGATTGAACCGAGCTGGGCGACAGAAGTTGCAGCAGCACCGTTAAATCCGTACCAACCCAACCAAAGGATAAATACACCGAGCGCGCCGATAGGAATGTTGTGTCCTGGGAAAGCGTGAACATCTGTTACTTTTCCGTCCTTGTCGCGCGTAAATTTGCCAATGCGAGGGCCGACCATTGCGGCACCGATTAAGGCGCAGATTCCACCGACCATATGAATACAGTTTGAACCCGCAAAATCATGGAATCCAAGCTGTGCGAGCCAGCCGCCGCCCCAAGTCCAGTGAGCTTCAATAGGATAGATTACTGCCGAAATTACAGCAGAATAAACGCAGTAAGAAAGAAATTTTGTGCGTTCTGCCATTGCGCCAGAAACGATTGTTGCTGTCGTTGCGCAGAATACGAGGTTGAATACAAATCCAGACCAGTCAAAATTGCCGTAGTCTGTAAAAATCTGCCAGTTTGGTTTTCCAATCAAACCGAAAAATGCGTTTTCGCCGAGAAAAAGTCCAAATCCAATAAGAATAAAAACAACTGTTCCGATACAAAAGTCCATCAGGTTTTTCATGATGATGTTTCCCGTGTTTTTTGCACGGGTAAAACCTGTTTCGACCATTGCAAATCCGGCCTGCATCCAAAATACGAGGGCGGCGCCTAAAAGAAACCAAACGCCCCACAAGTCGCTAGAAACCGACTTTACCGCTTCCATTAGTGCAGCTGAATCCATAAATTACCTCCAAAAAATAATTCAAAAAAAAAGCGCGCGGACAGTCCAGTTAAAAAACGAACAAAATCCGCACGCCATTGTGCTTAAAATAAAAATCACGTTCTGCAATTTTTGTCTTTTTGCTTTTGCTGCCACACTATACGACAGCATTTGTTACAATATAAAACCCCATCGCTTATACTCTGAACAGCAAATCCTCGTAACTTGGGAAAGGTTTATATTCTTCTCCCAAAAGCGGTTCGATTTTGTCTGCTACAGCGCGTGCTTCTTCCATTGCAGGTTTTACTGTATCTGCATAGGCCTTTGCAACTGCAAGAGCGCTTCCTGCTTTTTCGGCTTTTTCGTGCGCTTTTTCGAGCGACTCTGCCTTTTCGGAAAGTTCGTCAACGAGAACATCGAGTTCGGAAAGAACCTTTGTTTCTGCCGAGGCTTTTGCGCCTGGAACAACCGATTTGAGTTCACTTACAGTCTTTGAAACTGCCGAAATATACTTGTATGCCGCTGGAAGAATGTCTTTTGAAATCATTTCGAGCATTGTGTTTACTTCGATATTCAAAACCTGGGCATATTTTTCAAGCTTGATTTCGTAATGACTTTCCATTTCCTGCTTTGTGTAAACGCCAAGTTCTGTAAAGAGCTTTACATTTTTTGCATCAAGATAATGTTCAACTGCGTCAGGAGTTGTCTTTAATTCAAGAAGTCCGCGTTTTTTTGCTTCAACTTTCCATGATTCATCGTAGCCGTTTCCGTTAAATACGATTCTCCAGTGAGCTTTTACTTCGCGCGCAATCAAAGCGTTGAGAGCTTTTTCAAAATCTGAAGCGCCCTCGAGTTCGTCTGCAAAGATTTTTAGAACATCTGCAACAATTGCGTCGAGAGTTGTGTTAGGGCCTGCGATAGAAAGGCTTGAACCTACAGAACGGAATTCAAATTTGTTTCCTGTAAAGGCAAATGGCGAAGTTCGGTTGCGGTCTGTTGAATCCTTTGGAATTGAAGGAAGAACATCAACTCCGATCGTCATTTTTTCGTTTTTGTCCGAAGTGTAAGGTTTTCCGTCTTTGATTGCTTCGAGAACTGCATAAAGTTCGTCGCCAAGATAAACGGAAATAATTGCTGGAGGCGCCTCGTTTGCTCCAAGACGGTGATCATTTCCTGCACTTGCAACAGAAATTCTCAGCAAATCCTGGTTCTCGTCGACTGCCTTTAAAATTGCCGTCAAAAACAAAAGGAACTGAGCGTTCGATTCTGGTGTTTTTCCAGGTTCGAGAAGGTTTTCGCCTTCGTTTGTGGACATTGACCAGTTGTTGTGCTTTCCTGAACCGTTGAGTCCGGCAAATGGTTTTTCGTGAAGAAGACATTCAAGGCCGTGGCGCTTTGCAACTTTCTTCATAACTTCCATTGTAAGCTGGTTCTGATCTACAGAAAGGTTTGTTGTCGAGAAAATCGGCGCCATTTCGTGCTGGGCTGGAGCTACTTCGTTATGTTCTGTTTTTGAAAGAACTCCGTATTTCCACAAAGTGTCGTTCAAATCTTCCATATATTCTACGATTCTAGGATTAAGGGCCGCAAAATACTGGTCGTCCATTTCCTGTCCTTTTGAAGGTTTTGCTCCAAAAAGAGTGCGTCCAGTCATGCGCAAATCCTTGCGTTCTGAATAAAGCTTGTGGTCTACGATAAAATATTCCTGTTCAGGACCAACTGTTGTTGCAACATGGCTTACTTCTTTTCCGAAAAGCTTGAGAATTCTCTTTGCCTGCTTGTCCAAAGCTTCCATTGAGCGCAAAAGCGGAGTTTTTTTGTCGAGAGCTTCACCTGTGTAAGAGCAGAATGCTGTTGGAATACAAAGAGTATGTTCCTTGATAAAAGGATAAGATGTCGGATCCCAAACTGTGTAGCCTCTTGCCTCAAATGTAGCTCTGTGTCCGCCACTTGGAAATGAAGAAGCGTCAGGTTCACCTTTTACAAGTTCTTTTCCGGAAAACGACATGATTACTGTTCCATCGTCCTGTGGATTTATGAAAGAGTCGTGTTTTTCTGCCGTAATTCCTGTCAAAGGCTGAAACCAGTGTGTATAGTGAGTTGCGCCTTTTTCAATCGCCCATTCTTTCATTGCATGAGCCACAACATTTGCAACATCAAGCGGAAGAGGTGCTCCGTCGTCAAGAGTTTTCTTGAGAGCCTTGAATGTTTCTTTTGGCAAGCGGTCTTTCATAGTTTTCTGATTAAAAACCAAACTTCCAAAAACTTCTGGTACATTTGCTGTCATATAGTCCTCCAAAAGTAAAAAAGACGCCGCAATTTATCAGGGAGGGAGGTTCCCATAAAAAATCACGACGTCTTTGTCTTTAAAATAAAAAAAGCCGCAGAAAGTTCAACCCTTTTCTGCGGCCTCATTGCCTTTTGATATTTGAGTTATACAGCGACAGCGAAAAAGTGTCAATCAGATTTTGTAAAAAAAATAATTTTTTTTACATCGTGCACAATTTTTTTTATTTTTTTTGTGCATTGCGATATTTTCATATAACCTTCACCAATTGACAATAAATACAGATAGTTTTATTGTATTCAGCGGAATATATGAGCAAGGGCGTTCATTACTGTTAAGGAAGTATTGCAGGCTATTTCTGAAAATTTGAATTTTTAGAGGTTTTTCTGTTTTTTTCTTTAATATGCAATGACGCTTTTTTTTTTGCCCTTAAAGGTAGAATAAAAAAATGAAAAAAGCATTCTTGATTTTGGCAGATGGAACGGTTTTTGAAGGAAATTCCATCGGTGCTGCTGGCTCTGTAATCGGAGAAACAGTTTTTACAACTGGCATGACCGGTTACCTCGAAACTCTTACCGATCCGAGTTATTACGGACAAATTGTTACCCAGACTTTTCCGTTAATCGGTAACTATGGAATGATTCCAGAAGACTACGAAAGCAAAAAATGTCATATCCGTGGCTACATTGTCCGGGAACTTTGCGAAAAACCTTCTAATTTTCGTTGCAAACTGACACTCGACGATTTTTTAAAGCAACAGAATATAATCGGAATTTGCGGAATTGACACTAGAAGGCTTACAAAAATTTTGCGGGAAGCTGGAGTTATGAACGGAATGATTGTTACCGCAGAAACCTGCCCTCAAATTGATAAAAACCTTCTTTCAAAAATAAAATCCTACCAAATTGTTGATGCTGTAAAAAATGTTCAAAACAGCATGATTTTAGAACCGCTCAAAAATGCAGTCGAGCCGAAAAAAACTCCATTTTATACAAAAGATTTTGCAGACGGAAAAGGAAAAACCGTAGCTCTTTTTGATTTTGGGGCAAAGGCGAATATCGAACGCGAACTTGAACGGCGCGGCTGCACTGTAAAAGTTGTTCCTTACGACACGACAGCAGAACAGATAAAGGCGATGAATGTTGACGGAATAATGCTTAGCAACGGTCCTGGAGATCCTGCGGAAAATGTCGGTGTAATTGCCGAAATAAAAAAACTCTGCGAATACGGCAAAATTCCGATTTTTGGAATTTGTCTTGGACACCAGATGCTCGCCCTTGCGAACGGCGCTAAGACAGAAAAATTAAAATACGGACATCGTGGCGGAAATCATCCTGTAAAGGATTTGCAAAGCGGAAGAGTTTATATTTCCAGCCAGAACCACGGCTATGCGGTTAAAAACGAAACTATCCCAAAAAATGCAGAACTGAGTTTTGTAAACTGCAACGACGGAACTTGCGAAGGCATTACATACAAAAATATTCCTGCCTTTAGCGTGCAATTCCATCCAGAAGCGTGTGGCGGTCCGCACGACACAAACTTTTTATTTGATAGTTTTATAAAAATGATAAATGCGTTAGGGGCTGAAAGGGTGCCGGAGGCAAACCGCTAAAAGCGGGTCGGAGCGAAAGCGTAGCCCTGCAAGACCCGCCCGAACGCCCAAAAAAGTAAAAAACTAATGGAGATTAAAAAATGCCATTGAACAAAAATATACACAAGGTAATGATTATTGGTTCTGGACCGATTGTAATTGGTCAGGCAGCGGAATTTGACTATGCCGGAAACCAGGCTTGCAAGGCTCTTAAAGCTCAAGGGCTTGAAGTTGTTCTGGTAAACTCAAACCCGGCAACTTTAATGACTGACCACGTTATGGCTGACGAAATTTATCTTGAACCGCTCAACGTTGAAACATTGCAGAGAATTATCGAAAAAGAAAAACCAGATTCGCTGCTTTCGACACTTGGCGGTCAGACTGGACTTACTTTGAGTATGGAACTTGCAAAGTCGGGATTTTTGGAAAGCCATGGAGTGCAGCTTTTGGGCGCGCGTCCGCTTACGATTGACAAGGCTGAAGACCGGCAAATGTTCAAGGATACGATGGAAGCGATTGGAGAACCTTGTATTCCTTCAAAAGTTGTGACTGATTACGATGATGCCCTTGATTTTGCAAAAAATAAAATCGGTTTTCCTGTTATAATCCGTCCGGCTTTTACTCTGGGCGGAACTGGCGGCGGAATCGCATATAACGAGAAAGAATTTGACGAAATTGCCCACAACGGACTCCATCGCTCGCCGATTCACCAGATTCTGGTTGAAAAATGTATTTCCGGCTGGAAAGAAGTTGAATTTGAAGTTATGCGCGACCATGCAGGCAATGTTCTTACTGTCTGCTCAATGGAAAATTTTGATCCGGTTGGCGTTCATACTGGAGACTCGATTGTAATTGCTCCGACTGTAACACTTGCCGACAAGGAATATCAGATGCTCCGTTCGGCAGCCCTGAATATAATTTCTGCCCTCGAAATCGAAGGCGGCTGCAACTGTCAGTTTGCGCTCAATCCGGAAACTTTTGAATACGCTGTAATCGAGGTAAATCCGCGTGTAAGCCGTTCTTCTGCCCTGGCTTCAAAGGCAACTGGCTACCCGATTGCAAAAGTTGCGGCTCTAATCGCAGTCGGCTACAATCTTGATGAAATTCCGAACTTTGTGACTGGAAAGACAAAAGCTTGCTTTGAACCGGTCTTGGATTACGTTGTCGTAAAAGTTCCAAAATTCCCGTTCGAAAAATTCGTTTACGCCGCAAGAAAACTTGGCACGCAGATGAAGGCGACCGGCGAAGTTATGGCTATCGGCCAGAATTTTGAAGAAGCGATTTTAAAGGCAATCCGCGGAGCTGAACTTGGCGTAAAAGACTTGAATCTTGCCGCTTTTGCAAAAGAAAACGAAGAAAAAATCCGCGAAAGAGTCGGAAAATGCACAGACCAAAGAATTTTTGCAATCTATCAGGCTCTAAAACGCAAAATAATGAGCGTGGACGAAATCCATGAAGTTACAAAAATTGATGAATGGTTTTTGTACAAGCTCGAAAATATTGCCGAAGCCGAAAAAAAAGCCGTTGAAAATTCCGCACCGACCGTCCATGCTCCAATGCTCTACACTCCAGCTTCGTTCAAAATGGTAGACACCTGCGCCGGTGAGTTCAGCGCAGAATCTCCGTATTTTTATTCGACAACTGGCGGAGAAAACGAGGCTGAAAATTTTCTTGAAGGACTTGAAAAAGAAGGAAAACGCAGCAAAAAAGGAACGATTATTGTCTTGGGTTCCGGACCAATCAGAATCGGACAGGGAATTGAATTCGACTATGCCTCGGTTCAGTGCGTATGGTCGCTCAAAAAGCTCGGCTACGAAGTTGCAATCATAAACAACAATCCGGAAACTGTTTCGACAGACTTTGACACTGCCGACCGTCTTTATTTTGAACCGCTCACTCCTGTCGACGTTATGAATGTAATCAAGGTTGAAAAGCCGGTCGGTGTTGTAGTTGCATTTGGCGGACAAACTGCCATCAAACTTACAAAATACCTCGACGGCCAGGGAATCCGAATTCTCGGAACAAGCGCAGACGGAATTGACCTTGCAGAAGACAGGGAACGTTTTGAAGAACTTTGCGAGAGACTGCACGTAAACCGTCCTAAAGGCCAGACTGTCTTTACGGAAGTTGAAGCTCTGGAAGCAGCCGCCCGCCTTACCTATCCTGTTTTGATGCGTCCAAGTTATGTTCTTGGCGGACAGAATATGATTATTGCGCGGACAAATGCCGACATCAAGGAATACATGAAAATTATCCTTGCGCAGGGAATTACAAATCCTGTTTTGATTGACAAATACATGGAAGGAACAGAACTTGAAGTCGACTGCATTTGCGACGGCGAAGATGTTTTGATTCCAGGAATTATGGAACATGTCGAGAGAACAGGAATCCACTCAGGAGATTCAATCGCGGTTTATCCTGCCTGGAATTTTACGGACGAAATGACAAAAACCGTCGTAGAAAAATCGCGCGACATGGCTTTAGCTCTTGGAACTCAGGGACTTGTAAATATTCAGTGGCTTTTTTACAACGGTCAGTTGAATATTATCGAAGCAAACCCCCGTTCTTCGCGCACAGTTCCTTATTTGAGCAAGGTTACAGGAATTCCAATGGTTGAACTTGCAACACGCGCAATGCTCGGCGAAAAAGTACGCGACATGGGCTATGGAACAGGACTTTACAGAAAACCTGATTATTACGCCGTAAAAGTTCCGGTATTCAGTTTTGAAAAGCTTATGGACGTGGACACTCACCTTGGACCGGAAATGAAGTCAACCGGAGAAGTTCTGGGAATTGCAAAAACACGCGAAGAAGCGATTTTTAAGGGAATGGTTGCGGCCGGCTGGAAGATGATTCATCCTGCGCTTGCAAAAAAAGGCGAACCGACAGGTGTTTTATTCAGCGTAAGAAAGTCTGACAGACCTGAACTGCCGGCACTTGCAAAAAAATACAGCGATTTGGGATTTACGCTCTACGCAACGGAAGGAAATGCCGACACAATCGAGCGTTCCGGAATGAAAGTAACAAAGGTGAATAAAGTTCACGAAAATTACAGCGAAAACGTAATGACGCTCCTCGAAAGCGGAAAAATCTGCTATGTAGTTTCAACTTCCGCAAAAGGACGGGATCCTTCTTCAGAAAGCGTTCGTCTGCGCCGGCTTGCAGTTGAACACGACATTGACTGTCTGACGGCAATCGACACGGCAAACGCACTTGCAGATTCTCTTTCGGGAAAATTTACGGATTTAAATACAACTTTGGTTGATATAAACAAGCTGCTTCATTAGTTTTGTTTTTTTGTTCTGGCAAATATGTTTTGCGGACAAATTCTGCAATTTTGCCGGACAGAAAACTAGCTACGCTAGTGAACTTGAAAAAAAAAGTCTTTAGTATTATCATTCGAGACGAAATTATTAGTTGACGAAGAAGTCGCGGGCACAGTTCCGATTTTTAACGGGATTGCTGTCGGCGGCTTTTTTTATTTTAAAAATTTTATCAAGAGGTTTTGTATGTCAAAATTCATTTTTGTGACCGGCGGAGTTGTAAGCGGTTTAGGAAAAGGAATTACAGCCGCAAGTCTGGGCCGGCTTTTAAAATGCCGCGGTTTAAAAATTGCATCTCAAAAACTAGATCCTTATATGAACGTTGATCCTGGAACAATGAGCCCGTTTCAGCATGGCGAAGTTTTTGTAACAGACGACGGAGCAGAAACCGACCTCGATCTTGGCCATTACGAACGTTTTATCGACGAAAATTTAAATAAATATTCAAATTTGACCTCCGGCAGAGTTTACTGGAACGTTTTGAACAAAGAACGGCAGGGCGAGTATCTCGGCCAGACAGTGCAAATTATTCCTCACGTAACAAACGAAATCAAGGATTTTATTTTAAAAAATGCACAGGTAAGCGGCGCGGATGTTTCTATCGTAGAAATCGGAGGAACAATCGGCGACATCGAAAGCCAGCCATTTTTAGAGGCAATCCGCCAGCTTTCGACAGAAGTTGGACGAAAAAACTGTCTTTTTATTCACGTTTGCCTAGTTCCGTACATTTCCGGCAGCGACGAATACAAATCTAAGCCGACTCAGCACTCGGTAAAAGAGCTCATGGCCGTTGGAATCCATCCCGACCTTATCGTAACCCGTTCGGACGAAGCAGTTCCCGAAGAAATCCGCAAAAAAATCAGTCTTTTTTGCAATGTTGCGGAAGACTGCGTAATCGACAACAAAACCCTGAGTTCGCTTTACGAGGTTCCGCTCATGCTCCACGAACAAAAAATGGACGAAGTTGTCTGCCGCGAACTGGGAATCGAAGGAACAACTTCAAACCTTTCTGAATGGGAAAAAATGGTGAATTCAATTCACTCACGAAAAGACGAAATTCAAATTGCGCTTGTCGGAAAATACGTAAAACTCCACGATTCATACCTGAGCATTGTCGAAAGCCTGAACCACGCTTCGTTTGTTGTCGGCCGCAAACTAAAAATAAAATGGGTTGATTCTGACAGCGTAACAGACAAAACTGCCCCGGAAATTTTTAAGGACTGCGCAGGAATAATTCTTCCAGGCGGATTTGGAAACCGCGGAATCGAAGGCATGATAACTTCCGCGCGTTTTGCCAGAACCCACAAAATGCCATATTTTGGAATCTGCCTTGGAATGCAAATCGCCGTGATTGAATTTGCACGCGACGTTTTGAATTTTAGCGACGCCAACAGCCGCGAATTTGACGAACAGTGCGAACATGCCGTAATTGACCTTATGAAAGACCAGGAAGGCGTAATTATGGGCGGAACAATGCGCCTCGGAAAATATCCTTGCAAAATTCAAAAAGGCACAATCCTCGAAAAAGCATACAAATCAAATTTAATCGAAGAACGGCACAGACACCGCTACGAGTTTAACAATTCGTACCGCAAACAAATGCAGGACGCAGGTCTTGTAATTGGAGGAACAAGCCCGGACGACAAAATCGTAGAAACGGTCGAACTTTCCGAAAAAGAGCATCCTTTTTTTGTGGGAGTACAGTTCCATCCAGAATTTAAGTCCCGTCCAAACCACGCAGGTCCGCTTTTTGTTGAATTTTTAAAAGCTTGCCTGTAAGTCTGACAAAAAATTCTACGCCGGATGCGGAAAGCGCCAGTTGGCACGACAGTGCCAATGAGGGTTACCGAACTTGAAGCAGCCGGTTAGACACTGGTTTGCCGTCCATTTCTTTTTCTGCTAGAATATTTGAACTTATGGAAAATTCAGGAAAAATCATTGTTTATACGGACGGCGGCTGCCACGGAAATCCCGGGCCTGGAGGCTGGGCCTGCGTAATCATTGCAGAAGGCGAGGCACGCCAGTTAAGCGGCGGCGATAAATTAACTACAAACAACAAAATGGAGCTTACGGCGGCAATAAACGCGCTTTCGGCAATTTACAACACTGAAAGGCTTCGGAACTGCCCGGTTCAACTGAATATCGACAGTCAGTACGTAAAAAACGGAATTACAGGCTGGATTTTTGGCTGGAAAAAGAACGGCTGGAAAACTGCCGCAAAAAAACCGGTTTTAAACCGCGAACTTTGGGAAAAACTCGATTCTCTCAATTCCCTCTTAAACGTCGAATGGAACTGGGTTAAAGGTCATGCCGGAGTTGAATACAACGAAGTCTGCGACAGTCTTTGCCAGAGCGAAATTGCAAAGTTTGAATAATATTGTCAGGCTTTTTTATTCTTTCCAAAGGCAAGTCTTGCAAGCATTATAAGTCCGCGGAAACAAAGTTCAACAGCCATTGCAAACCAGATTCCTTTTAGAGCGTAATTTTTTACGAGAACAAAACTCAGGCTCAAACGCACAACCCACAGACTAAAAAGATTTAAAATGCTTGGAACGAAAGTGTCGCCTTTTCCGCGGAGAGCGCCCATTGCAACAATGCTCGCTCCAAAAAGAGGCTCCGCAAAAAGTTCAATTCTGAGCACTTCAACCGAAAGAGCGCGGATTGCAGGGTCTGGCGTTATAAATTTAAAAATTAGCGGACAGGCAAAATACATGGCAAGCCCGCTCACAGTCATCAGAACGATTCCGTAAAAAACCGTAATCCAGCTGAACGAACGGACCAAATCCCGCCTTTTTGCGCCAAAACTCTGGCCAACGAGAGTTGTAGCCGCCTCCGAAATTCCATATCCAGGCATATAACAAAGGCTTTCGGCAGTCGTAGCAAAAGAATTTGCGGCAAGACTCACAGCGCCCAAAGGAGAAACCATTCTCGTAACAACGACAAGAGCGCCGCTAAAAGCAGAACTTTCCAGGGCAACAGGAGCTGCAAGTTTTACCGCCTTTTTTACCACGTTTCCGTCAAAAAAGAAACCTTTATGACCGGTAAATTTCAAATATTCAGACTTAAAAAGAGTAAAATACAAAAAAAGCAGGGCAACGCTCAAGGCAGAGCACGCAGAACCAAGAGCCGCGCCTTTTACGCCAAGATTTAAAACAAAGATAAAAAGAAAATTAAACACAATGTCCAATAAACACATCAAGGCATTTAAAATGCCGGGGAGCTTCATATTTCCAGAACACTGCTGCATTCCGCCAAGCAGATAAACTATTTCGTAAAAAGGAGCAGAAAGACAAAAAATCAAAAAATACCAAAAAGCGTCACTGTAAATCTCATCACTTGCGCCAAGCCACAACGGCAGTTTAAAGCTTATTCCAGTTCCAAGCAAAAGCAAAAACAGGCTGAAGCAAATGCAGGTCAAAAGCGCATTAAAAAGCAAATTTTTTGTTTTGGATTTTTCTCCAGCGCCGACAAGATGCGCCATTTGAACCGTAAATCCAATACAAAGAGCGTGCAAAAGGCTTCCCAAAACCCAGGTCGAGGAAGCAACCAGACCTATACTCGCCGACTGACGCGCTCCCAAAAAACCAACCATTGCGGCGTCAATATATTGCATCAAAATCGATGACAACTGCGCCATCATTCCGGGAATACTCAGGTGCCAGACAAAACCAATCTGCTTTTTTAGGGAAACGGCAGAATTCCGGTTCAAAAGTTCTGACAGGTCAAAATTTCTGTTCATAAAACCATTTTAGATTTTTTAACCGAACAAAACAACCTGATTCAAAAAATAAAAAATCAGGACGTCATTTTGCGCTCAAACCGGTGTTTCGCAGTTCCGCTTCCGCTCCATTGCAAGAGTTCTTGCAACGCTTTGCGCTGCTACACCCCGGCGTAAGCAAAACCGAAAAACAAAAAGTTTTCCGGCTTTGTTTTATTTTTCCTTAGTCCTGAAAAAGCGGAGTAGAAAGATAGCGGTCTCCAGTATCCGGCAAAAGAACAACAATATTCTTTCCCTTGTTTTCTGGACGTTTTGCAAGCTCAATTGCAGCCCAGGCAGCCGCTCCAGAAGAAATTCCAACGAGAACACCTTCTTTTTTACCAATCAATTTGCCGGTTGCAAAAGCGTCTTCGTTTGAAACAGCAATAACTTCGTCATAAATTTTTGTATCAAGGACATCAGGCACAAAACCTGCGCCAATTCCCTGAATTTTATGAGGACCGGCAACTCCTGTCGAAAGCACAGCAGAAGATTTTGGCTCAACTGCAACAACTTTTACGTCAGGATTTTTTGACTTAAGGAATTTTCCAGTTCCTGTAATAGTTCCACCAGTTCCTACGCCAGCAACAAAAATGTCTACTTTTCCGTCAGTGTCTTCCCAAATTTCAGGACCAGTAGATTCAAAATGAGCCTTTGGATTTGCAGGATTTACAAACTGGCCGGCAATAAAACTGTTTGGAGTATTTGCCTTGATTTCTTCAGCCTTTGCAATCGCACCCTTCATTCCCTTTGAACCGTCAGAAAGAACAAGTTCCGCACCATAAGCTTTCATAAGCTGGCGGCGCTCAACAGACATTGTTTCCGGCATTACGATTACAATTTTATAACCGCGGGCCGCCGCAACAGAAGCAAGTCCAATTCCTGTATTTCCAGAAGTTGGCTCAATAATTGTCGAGTCTTTTGTAAGAATTCCTTTTGCTTCGGCTTCGTCGAGCATTGCCTTTGCAATGCGGTCTTTTACAGAACCTGCCGGATTAAAATATTCAAGTTTTGCCAGAATTTTTGCTCCAAGTGAGTTTTCTGATTCGATATGCGACAGTTCAAGAAGCGGTGTGTGTCCAATAAGCTGGTCTGCCGAAGTGTAAATGTTTGCCATAATTTTTTCTCCAAAGTATTATTACCTAGTTGTTTGATAGGTTTATCTAATGCTTAATTTATAATTCTTATTACCTACCTTGTCAATAGGTAATACGTTTTTTTGCAAAAAAAAATTGGCTCCACCTAAAAACACGGCAAAGCCAATTTGAATTTTTCAGTTTTTAATCGTCTTCTTCTTTTTCTGATTCCGGAATTTCTTCATCAATTCCCGATGAATTGCGCATATACTGCAAATACGAAATCCCTTCGTCGTTGCATTTTCTCATCAAATCCAGTTCTTTTGTTCCTAGTCCCAGACCGTAGGCAAGTTCCATATATTTTTCGCACTCGTCTTTTTCTCCAAGCTCATACAAAAACTGCGAATAATACGTGTAGACCATATATTTTTCGCCAGGAGTCCGGGCGCCTTTTATACCGTTTTTGTAAAACTGCCTTGCCTTTTTGTTTGAGCCGATTGGAGGCGGAGCGTAAAAATTCCAGTTTCCAAGACAGGCATTTGCCGATGCCATAAATTCATCTTTTTTTAGCGCCTTTTTATGCCAGTCTTTTACCTTAAATCCCCAGTAAAAAGTTGCAGCAAGGGAGCGCGTCATATAGTAGCTTGTCACATCGGCGGTCGAAACGTAAAACCACTTGCTCAACTGCTCTTCGCTGCGCTTTTGCATCAATTCAAGGCAGTCATTCATCCGTTTTTTCATATTTTTGCGCAATTGGACGCGGTTTTCTTTTGTCAAAATTCTTGCGTATGCTTCCATAAAATATAAATTTGCAAGAATCTGTTTTTCCTGCTCAAAATCCTTTGCAACGGCAGGAAGCACAATCATCGTTTCATTTTCAATATTTTTTATTATTTCGACAGCGGTAAGGTCATCGTCCGATTTTAACTCGACACGAAGCGTAACAAATTCATCGATTTTTTTCTGACAAAAATCCGAAATTTCATTTTCTGCAAAACAGGCGGCCGCAAGACAAAAGATTGCGGCACAAAGACAAAACTTTTTCATATTTTAAATTGTAAAAATAACAAGGCCTGATTCCAGCCAAAAATTTTAAAATGTTTTCCAAACTCCGACAAAAAAAGCCTCCAAAAAAGACAATCAGAGGCTTCGAGTAAATTTACTCAAATAAATAACATAAGTCCATAAAAAAAAGTTACATTTGCAAAAGAAAAATCTTAGCCCCGATCGTCGCGGAAAGACCGGACGAGCGGAGCGACGGAGGACTTGCAGCAAGAGCGGGTTAGACCGTGACATGCGCTCCAAAAATCTAAAAAAATTATCTAAACCGGCCGATATAAATACAAATGAAGCAGAATTTTTTATTTACGGCGGCAGTTTCGGCAAGTCTTTTGATTTTTGCAGGCTGCTCAAAACAAACAAAGACCACGATTTCTCAAATTCCGGAAAACACAAAACACCACAGCTGGTATTTTTTTACGGAAGATGGTTTTGAACAGACTTCTCTTCCTCAGCAATCGGGAATTTCGAGTTTAAAACCCTGGACAGAAACTTTGCGCGCAAGCGATGCAAACACTGCGGCCGACAAAAGCGGTTATATGCTCGTAAACAGGCTTGGCGTAATTCACTTTGCAAAAAACGAAAGCCAGCAGGTTCAACCGGTTTTGATTCAAGATTACGAGCTTTTTTCCAATTCGACAGCTTCAAACCTGATTTTTGACAACGAAAATCCATATTTTACTTTGAGCCGCTCCTCTTTTTTTAACAAGGAAGCCTCTCTTTCCGAAACTGGCAATGCTCAAGATTCAAACCGGCCGTTTTTGGTAAGAATTTCTCAGGAATTAAAGGCTTTTTATCCGGCTATCACTTACGGAGATTTAAGGCTTGGCGGCGGCGGAGAAATCACAGGAACTTTTTTTGACGGAAATTCATTTTTTGCTTCTATAAAAAAAATAAATAATTCTAAAACAGAATTTACCTATATAAATTTTTTTGCAAATTCTTCGCTCGAAAGCCTTTCGCCATTTACAAAAGACGAAAAAATTACGATTCAGGAAACTTCGGAAGAAAATTACAGGCTGCTTAATTCTCCGAAAAAATTTTCAGATTCACCAAAACGCCTGCGTTCGCTCTTGTCTTCGATTCCACAAAATTTTTCTTTTTCGGTCGAATGTAAAAACTCCGGCGGAACTTCTCCAAAAACCTTTATTTCCGGCTCAGACTTTGGCTCGGAAACCGCAGAAAGCTCAGAAAATTCTTTTCTTATAGGCGCACACGCAATAATTGCAGACGACTGGATTTGCGCTGTTTTTTCTGACGGAACCACATATTTTAACGGAGCCTTGGACGGTGAACCGATTTTGAACAACGGCAAAAACGCTGCATTCCGCCTTCCAAAACTTCCACAAAACTACATTTACGGTCCGTTCTGCATAAGCGGAACAACTCTTGCCGTCGCCTGGGAAGAAAGCGACTTTTACAAGACGGGCCGCTCTGGATTTTTGATGGTGGACTTAAAAAAGGTTTTGTACAATGAAAAATAAAACAATTTACAAGAAATTTCCGTTCATTTTTTTGTTTTTTTCGCTTTCTTTTTTGTGCTTCGGACAGACAGAACAAATTTTCTCAAAAGTTCAGGCAGAAGATGACGACAAAATCCTCACAAAAATCGAAAACTTCGAAAACACAAAAATAAAAATTCCAAAAAACCTGTTTTTCTTTACTTTCGGGCCTTCGGTTTATGTAAATACAGACAGCAAAACCTCTCCAAGCCCAGTTTCGTTCGCAGGCGGAGCGGGATTTGACCTTTTTAATCACAAATTTTTGAATTTCCAGCCAAAGCTCACTTTTTTTACAAATTATTATCTCTGGGACGGCGAATATGCGCGCCCTTCCGAAATCGAAAACAGAACAGCCCTTGCGCTTTCGTTTTTGCTCGACCTGAACACGACTCATATTTTTCGCCTCGAAAAAGACATTTTTCAGTTTGGCGGCGGATTGGGATTTTTGGCTCGATTTTCCTTTCTTGCAAACGGAGTTGATTCGGACGACACAGGCGGAGAAACAAATTCAACCGCTGGCGACGACATAAAATCAATCAACCGATGGTTCTACAAAAACTTAAATTTTCTCTATCCAAACTTAAATTTTTCCTGGCAACGCGCATTTACAAAAAACTATCTGGCTGGTCTGGAAGCAAAAATCTACTTTCCGCTCGGCGCAATTTTGGACGGACGCGCTTTTGACACGGCAATTTTTTCGTTAGGAATAAAAATCAGTCCAAGATAATCCGGGCGGTGCAGATTTTGAGCATTTGCACAAAATCTGCCGCTATGTCCGGGGTTTCATTCAAAAAAAATACCGCGGTTTCAAACCGCGGTATTTTTTTGAACGGCTTACGCCGCCCCTACCAGCGCTACCGCATTAAATTTCTGTTGAATGGGAATTTACTTTTTCCTGAACATAGGCAATAAAATCTTCAAGTTTCATTGTTTTTTGTTCAAGTCCGCTGTTCTGACGGAAGCGTACGCTTACAGTTTTTTCTTTTTTTTCGTTTTCGCCGACAACAAGAATATAAGGAGTTTTGTGCTCCTTTGTAATCATCTTGATTTTCTGGCGCATATTTTCGTCAGAAGTATAAGCATTTGAACGGATATCAGCGCTAAGAAGAGCTTCGTTTACTTCTTTTGCATAATCGTCAAATTCATTTTTTACAGGAACAACCGCTGCCTGTTCAAATGCAAGCCATGTCGGGAAGTTGCCTGCAAAGTTTTCAATCAAAATTCCAAGGAAGCGTTCAATTGAACCCAAAATTGCTCTGTGCAACATTACCGGATGATGTTTCTGGTTGTCAGAACCAATGTATGTCGCATCAAGGCGTTCTGCTGACGGCAACTGGAAATCCGCCTGAATCGTACCGCACTGCCATTCGCGTCCAAGACAGTCGTAAAGCTTAAATTCGAGTTTTGGACCGTAGAATGCGCCTTCTCCCGGCTGAATTTCGTAATTAAGTCCGGCTTCGTGACAGGCATCGGACAACGCTTTTTCTGCACGCTGCCAGGTTGCAAGGTCGCCAACGTGGTCTTCCGGCATCGTTGAAAATTTTACAACCAAATCCTCAAAACCAAAGTCGTGATAAACCCTTTTGAGAAGCTTACAGAATTTTGCGACTTCTGCAGCAACCTGCTCTTCCGTACAAATAATATGGGCATCATCCTGAACAAAACCACGCACGCGCATAATTCCATGCAAAGTTCCAGAAGGCTCGTTGCGCACGTCATGGCCAAATTCAGCAAGACGCATAGGCAAGTCCTTGTAAGTGCGGAGACGGCTCTTAAAAATTTCGAGGGCGCCAGGACAGTTCATTGGTTTGATTGCAAAAAGTCTTTTTTCTGACTCTGTAATAAACATATTGCGCTGGTAGTGTCCCCAGTGTCCAGAACGTTCCCAGAGAGTACGCGGCATAATTGCAGGAGTATTAACTTCCTGATAGCCATCGCGTCTTACCATTTTGCGCATATAATCCTGAATAACTGTGTAAATTGTCCAGCCGTTCGGATGCCAGAAAATCTGACCAGGATCTTCCGGTTCAAGATGGAACAAATCCATTTCTACACCGAGTTTGCGGTGGTCGCGCTTTTCTGCTTCTGCAAGCATTTCAAGATATTCTTTTAAATCGTTCGGTTTTTCAAAACAAAGCGCGTAAACACGCGTAAGCATAGGACGGTCAGAATCTCCGCGCCAATATGCACCTGCAATTTTCTGAAGTTTAAAAGCCTGAGCATTGATTTCTTTTGTCGTAGCAACATGTGGACCACGGCAAAGGTCAATATAACCGTCCTGCTCATAAGTAGAAATTGTTGCATTCTGCGGCAAATCGTTGATAATTTCAACTTTGTAAGGTTCGTCAGCAAAAATTTTCAAAGCTTCGTCCTTTGAAATTTCTTTGCGTACAAATTCTGCTCCAGAAGAAATGATTTTTCTCATTTCTTTTTCAACAGCAGCAAAATCATCTTCAGTTATTTTATGGTCTGTCGGAAAATCAAAATCGTAATAAAATCCGTTCTCGATTGCAGGACCAATTGCGATTTTTGTTCCAGGAAAAATATGTTTAACTGCTTCTGCCATTACATGCGCACACGAATGGCGAATAATCTGTAACTTTTCATTTTCTGCCATAAAAACACCTCTTTGTATAAAGACCAAATTTTTTATCTTTTCTTTATAGAATATCGCTTTGCGGACTTTGTTTCAACTTATGGCAGTTTTTTGGCAGCTTTGCATTATACTATTATAAGATTGTAGAATTTCAAAAAAAAGCCGATAATAGAACTATGTCAGAGAAAAATTTTTCAGAACAGTTAATTGCCGCAATTGATAAAAAAACGGATTGGTTCAACTCACGGGAATTGCAAAATGTGCTTGAACAGTACCGCCTCATGCACACTTGCGAAAAAACGCTCTATGAGTTTCTTTTAAAAAAATCTCTCATCACGCCTGATCCTTACAAAAACGACAAGAAAATTTCGGACATTGTTCCGCCGGAAAATGCTCCTTTCACAGACAACGAACGCTCAATGATAATAGGAATGAGACTTTCCGATTATGACAGCACTTTGGATTTTCTCTGCAACTATTACAAGTTTTCAGTTTCAAATTTGCAGATTTCAAATATTAAAAAATTGATTGATTTAAACAATGCAATTCAATGGAACTCATTCTCCGTAAATTCAACAAACATAAACACAAGAACAATTGCCACCCTGCTTTTTAACGCAAAGCAAGGAGCAGACGCTTTAACAGTAAACATGATAAACGACAGCGTTTCAAAAGCGGGAAAAGCAGTTCTTGCAATCAACAAAAGTTTAAAGGCGCTCACGGAATTTCAGCGGGAAGTTTACAAAGGGAATATCCGCAAAAACGTAATGTCTAATCCATCTTTCAGCGCGGAAAAAGCCGCTTCTAGCCCGGACGACGAAAAAGTTCAAATTAAAAAACTTTTTCAGGCAACGATGGGAAAAACTCCGTATTACAACGAACTGATTGACGAAATTATTGACGAAGATCATTCTCCCGACAAAGCAAATCTTCAAAAAGCACTTTTAAAAAAGCTCGAAGTTGAAAATTCCAGCGCTCAGGATTCAGAAGAAAAAATCGACACAAAATCAATTCTTTTGGTTGCGCTCAGAGTTTTTGGTGCAATGCCAGGCCAGATTTCGCAGGCAAAAGAAAAAATCATAGAAAATCACGAAGTTTTGGAAAGCGAACACAATACTTTTTTTGAAAAATTAAAAAAAGCTCTCCGAAAAGCATTTAATATAGAAGAAAAACCTGTTTTTTATCAGATTTCAATTACAGATCAGGCAACGGACACCGTTCGCCACGAAAAAATCGACTACCAGCAGTTTGTACGCGATCTGGAACTGCGCTCAAGAAGATACGCTTCGGCAGGAATAAGAAAGGCTCCGCTTTACGAAAAAATTTCCCAGCAGAGCGAAGAAAAAATTCTTGAATATGTAAACCAGCAGATTCTTGAATGTAATAAAATGCTCAAAATTTTAAACGGACTTGACGAATTTTTCAAAAGCGCACCTCTTCCACAAAACCGCTCAAAAATAAAAGGTTTAAAAATGGAAATTACGGCCTTAAAAAATTCAATCGTAAAGGCAAACCAGCGCCGCTCTGAGTACACAGCATACATCGAAGAAGAAGCTCAATTAAGAAAATTAGGAATTACAAATGCTTAAAAAAGTTTCAGCCGCAGTTTTACTTGCATTCGGCTTGTTTTCGTTCAATTTTGCACAAAATTTTCCGCAAAATCAAGACAACGAAGATGAAGACATAGAAAATTTTATGAATGAATTTGAGCAAAATTCAGAAAACGAAGAAAAAGCTCAAAAAAGATTCAATCCGGAAATCCAGCGGACTTTTATATTTTCTTCTCCAGCTTATCATTTGGATTTAAATCCGCACACTTCAAGTTATTCCAACGAAGCGCAGATTATAAACGCACTGCAGGAAGGTCTTTTCTGCTACGACCCAAAAACTCTGGATCCAGTTCCGGCAATTGCTTCCGAATACAGGATTTCCCGCGACAAAAAACGCTGGACTTTTACGATCCGGGACAACGCAAAGACAAGCGACGGCTCAAAAATAACCGCGCAAACAGTTGTTGACAGCTGGATTCACCTTCAAAAAACGCCAGACGCTCCCTATTCTTCGCTTTTGGACTGCATAAAAGGAATTAAAGATTACCGCGAAAATAAAATTTCTGAGGAAGAAATCGGCTTAAAGGCAAACGGCCAAAAATTGACGGTGATTTTAAATTCACCAACCGCCCACCTGCCACGGATTCTCTGCCACCACGCATTTTCTGTTTTTACCGGAAATCTGGAAGTCTTTTCTGGCGCATACGTTCTCAAAGAACAGGATAAAAATCAACTTGTTCTCGAAAAAAACAAAAATTACTGGGACGAGCAAAATGTCGCGCTTGAACAAGTCATAATTAAAATTTCAGACAACAAAAAAGAAAATTCCTGGCTTTTTAACACAGGACGCACGGATTGGATAACGACTTCATTCGACACAAATTCCCTCATAAACAAAAATGCAATAAAAATCAGCGCCGTTTTTGGAACAACATATCTGTTTTTTACCTGCAAAAATCCAGTTTGGAACAAGGCTGAATTTAGAAATGCGCTTTTAACGGCTGTTCCGTGGGACAAACTGCGCAGCGACAATTTAATTCAGGCATCAACCTTGGTTTATCCGCTTTCTGGCTATCCGGAAGTTGAAGGTTTAACCGATTACAACGAAGACGAAGCACTCGAATTGATGGAAGAAGCCCGCAAAAATTCAGGAATTGGACAGGACGAAAAACTTGAGATTACTTTTGGAATTGCAGACAACGAATACATGAAAAGTCTTGCTACAATTTTAAAAGAAGCATGGGATCCGCTCGGAGTTGAACTCGTAACATTTAAAATTTCAGACGAGCAATATCTTTCAAGCATTCCGTATTTAAACTACGATATTTTCAGCTATTCGTGGATTGGAGATTTTGCCGATCCTCTGGCTTTTCTGGAACTTTTCCGCGAAGGTTCAACTCTGAACCACACAAAATGGACAAATGAAAAATTCACCGAAAAACTAAAACTTGCAGGCGAAGAAACTGACGAATCAATGCGTTACAAAATTCTAGGACAGGCAGAACAGATTCTGCTTGACGACGGAATGGTCATGCCGATCAGCCACTCAATCAGTTTGCATGCAATAAACCTAAACGAAATCGGCGGATGGTATACAAATGCTCTCGATATTCATCCGTTAAAAAACATTTATTTTAAAGAAACCGTTTATGCCGTTCCGGACAATGTTGCAATTGCAAAATAAAATAAGAGCGGATAAAAGGGTCTCAAAGCGTTTAGTTTAAAAGACTAATAATAGCATTTTTAATTGAACAAAGTTTTTTACAAGTTTATAATTGCATTAGATTTTTTTTTAATTCATTTTTAAGAGGAAAAACAATGGTTATTCTTACATTGAACTGCGGTTCGTCTTCAGCCAAATATCAGGTTTACGACTGGGACAACAAAGACGTTTTAGCAACAGGAGTTGTAGAACGTGTTACAGCACCAGGCTCAGTTATTACACACAAGCCAAAAGGAAAAGACAAATTTGTTAAGGAAAGCCCTTGCCCAACACACAAGGAAGCAATCGAACTTATTCTCGATGCAATCACAGACAAAGATCACGGTGTAATCTCAGACATGAGCGTTATTGGAGCTGTAGGACACCGCGTTCTCCACGGCGGAGACAAATTTACAAAATCTGTAAAAGTTACTCCAGAAGTTTTGGACACATTCCGCTCTGTAATCGGTCTTGGACCTCTCCATATGCCTGCAAACATTATGGGAATCGAAGCTGCTCAGAAAGTTCTTCCTAACGTTCCTCATGTTGCAGTAATGGACACTGCATGGCACCAGACAATGCCGCCTGCAAGCTATCGCTACGCTGTTCCAAAAGAATGGTACGAAAAATACGCAGCACGCCGCTATGGTTTCCACGGAACTTCTTTCCTCTACACAGCAAAACGCGCTTCTGTTCTTTTGCACAAAGCTCCAAAAGACACAAATGTAATCATCGCTCACGTTGGCAACGGCGCTTCTATGTGTGCTGTTAAAAACGGCTGCTGTTTTGACACTTCAATGGGTATCACTCCTATCGAAGGTCTTGTAATGGGAACTCGCACTGGCGACGTTGACGTTACTCTTCCATTCTACATCATGCGTCAGACAGGAATGAGCGTTGAAGAAATGGACAACGCTTTGAACAAGAAATCTGGTCTTCTCGGTCTTACAGGTCTTTCTTCAGACCGCCGCGACATTGCAGACGCAGCAGAAAAAGGCAACAAAGACGCACAGCTCGCAGTTGACATGGAAGTTTACCGCCTTAAAAAATACTTTGGCGCTTACATGGCAGCAATCGGTCCTGTTGACGCAATCGTTTACACAGCAGGCGTAGGCGAACACTCTGCATTAATTCGTGGCCGCGCTCTCGAAGGTCTTGAATGGATGGGTGTAAAAATCGATCCAGTTAAGAACAAGCTTGCAAACACAGGCAACGCCGAAACTTGCATTTCTACAGACGACTCAAAAGTAAAGGTTTTTGTAATTCCTACAGACGAAGAGCTCGTAATGACAGAAGATGCATTTGCAATTATGAACGGAACTTACGACGTTCACACAAACTTTACATATTCTTTCCAGGATCCTTCATACAAAAACAAGGCCCGCGAAGCAGCCCTTGTAAAAGAACTCGAAAAGAATCCTGACCTTGCAAAAATCATTGTTCGTCCGTAACTTAATTAAAAGTTGCGTCCAAAACGCATAATTTTTTGCTAAAAAAAAATGGCTGTCTGACAACCTGTGGCAATTAAAAGCTCCACAAACTTTCAGACAGCCTTTTTTGTAAAAAACAAACTGTTTTACAAATTTATCTCTGGCAAGAACCTTGACGGATTCTTTCTGCGACAAGTTCTCCGCAAAGAAGCTCAACGAATTTCATTGCAAACTGTTCGGCAGTTCCAGGTCCGCGCCCCGTAAGCACATTGTTATCTAAAACAAACGGAACATTCTTTATATGAGTTGAATTTTCGGTCAGTTCCTCAGCCTTAAGCGCGCTTCCACACCATTGATCAAGTTCTTTTTCCATCTCCGGATAGCATGTCCATTTTCGGTTAGCCAAAATTCCAGTTGGAGCAAGAACAACAGCAGGAGCGGCACAAATTGCAGCAACAACTTTTCCACCGCGCGCCATTCTAATCGTAAAAGTAAACAAAAACTGATTGTCCGCCAAATTTTTTGCTCCAGGCATTCCGCCAGGAAAGTAAATGGCATCGGTCAATTCACCGTCCAGTTTTTTTATGTAATCTTTAAGCAGAATATCCGCAATAACAGGAATTCCATGACTGCCTTTTACAACAATCTGCTCATCAACACAGCCGTCTTCCGGCACGCTAACAGTCGTAACATTCTGACCAGCACGACGCAAATAATCAACAACCGTCAGGGCTTCGATTTCTTCAAACCCTGGCGCAAGAAAAACAGAAATATTCATAATTTCATTCTAGCACAAAACAATTTTTACGGCAAAATCCGTTCAAAAAATTCTGTCAAAAAAAATCCCCGGAAAACTTCTGTCTTCCGGGGAAATATTCCATTTTTTTAACTGAACTCTATTTTTTAGTTTTGTTCTGCGTCAGCAACAGGATTGTTCCAGAAATCGTATCCAATTGAATAGATGCGTTTTCCAGAGAAATAATCCGCCGTAAGTTTTACTATAATTCCGTTCAGAACAAGGAGGGAAATAATATTTGGAATTGCCATAAGTCCGTTTACGATGTCGGCGATTGTCCAAACAGCGCTTACAGTCATATAAGGACCGCTAAAAATTGCGGCAATATAAAGCCAGCGGTAGATTTTTACCGGAGTCATTTTTCCGTTAGAAAGATATTCGATACAGCGTTCTGAATAATAATCCCAGCCCAAAATTGTTGTAAATGCAAACAAAACAAGGCAGGCCATCAAAACAAACGAAATTACAACGCCAGGAATGCGAGGAAGCAAGGCGTGGAACGCAGCGTTTGTAATTGCAAATCCCTGAAATTTTTGAGGATCGAGAATTTCAGGATTCAAGATTCCGCCGATTACAATTGTAAGACCTGTGATAGTACAGATTACGATTGTATCAAAGAAAGTTCCAGTCATAGAGATAATTCCCTGCTGAACCGCATAATCAACCTTTGCGGCAGAAGCGGCAATCGGAGCAGAACCAAGTCCGGCTTCGTTCGAGAAAATACCACGGGCAATACCTTTCTGCATTGCAACAATCATTGCGCCGACAGCGCCACCAGTAACAGCCTTAAAGCCAAATGCGCCCTGGAAAATTCTTTCAAAAGCTTCTGTAACATGAGAAATATTGCAAGAAACGGCAAGAACACCAAACACAAAATAAATAACAGCCATTACAGGAACAATTACCGCCGCAACATTTGAAATTCTTTTAAGACCGCCAATGATTACGAGGGCAACCAAAATTGCAAGAACAATAGAAGCAATTACTACAACAACAGAATATGTACCAATTCCAGGAATTGAAACAGTAGCAAGCGCAGCTCCACCGACAACAGTCGAAGAGAAAGTTTCAACAGCAGTTGTGATAGAATTTACCTGACTAAAAGTTCCGATTCCAAACAAACCAACCATGGTTCCGAAGATTGCAAACAAAATCGCGAGAACTTTTCCAAGACGAGGGAATTTTGCGCCAACGCCTTTTTCGCAAGTGTAGAAAGGACCTCCGAGAATATGGCCGTCAGCCTTTTCTTCGCGGAAATGAATAGCAAGAAGACATTCAGAATATTTTGTGGCCATTCCCAAAAGCGCGGCAAGCCACATCCAGAAAAGAGAACCAGGACCGCCAAGAGCAATGGCAGTAGCAACACCGACAATGTTTCCGGTTCCAATTGTTGCAGAAAGCGCAGTACAAAGGCTCTTAAAAGAAGAAAGCTCTCCGCCTTCCTTTGAATCAGGTTTGCGGAAAATAGATTTAATTGCAAACTTGAGTTGAGAGAACTGAACGCCTCTGAGCCTGATTGTCAAAAAGATGCCGGTTGCAAGAATCAAAATTATGAGAGGAAGTCCCCACACAAAACCGTCAATAGCATCTAAAACAGAATTGATTTTTGTGAACACCGATGAAGTCATAGTGTTCTCCTTGTGAATAAAAAATCCCTGCAAAAACTTACGCAGAGAAAAAAAATAGAGCCTGTCTCATCGGGCAGGCTCTCTAGAGTGAGTAGAACTTTTTTAAGCTCCGTCCGTTTGCCTGAGATATCGGTTCTTATAACCTTAACCCTTCGGCGCCTTGCCACATTACAAGGACTCTCCAGAGAGATGGCTTAGGTACAACGCACCCGCCTTCATTTATAAGATTACCGATATGGCAAATTTTTTACAAGAGCTTTTATATTTTGTTTTTAACGATTAATTTTCCCTGTTTCCGTCACTGTAATCATCGTCTTCAACAATGTCATCTTCTTCATCGTCATCATCGTCGTCAGACTTTTCGCGCAAATACTTTTTCAGAATTTTTACAGCTTCGTCTTTTTCAATGTCAAATTCATCCATAAGTTCACGCACAATGTCGCCTTTGCTTACCAGTTCTTCTTCCAAAGCCTTGATGTAAGAAACATAGTAATCAAAATCGTCCAAATCATCGTCGTCAGTAGTATAAATATCATCATCAAACATAATTCTTACCTCAAAACTTATAATAACATAAACAACGCCAAACTTGCATATAAAATCTTATTTAAAGGTGAACTATTCCGGAGCACAATTTTTCGTCAAACCCGCCTTCCGCAATTCCGCCTTTGCTCCATTGAGGCGACAGCTTCGCAAAGCTCAGCATCCGCCTCAACTTCGTTGCTACAGCCGGGGCTAAGTTTTTTTGTTCATAAACATTTTTCTTTCAAAAACACAAATTGCGGATTTCTTGTTTTTACAAAAATCAAAAACACAGTTTAAAACAAAAAACCGGGAGCTCATCCCGGTATGTATAACGCCATACAAAACACATTTTGTTTGCTGGCACAATATTCAGTTCCTGCGTAACTGCAGGTAGATTAAGTCTAGTTTTTGACCTCTAAAAGGTCTGATATTTTTGTCGGCAGCATAAGCGTCTCCTCTACGTGTAGCCGGTGCTAAGTCCTCATCTCTTTCCTGACCACGATTTAATACTAACACGGTATTCCAGAGTCGTAAAATAAAAAAACTGTTATATTTTTTGTTTATTTTCCCTCCGGATTGTACTTTTTACGAAATTCTCTGGGAGAGCATCCAGTGCATTTTCTAAACGCATCGCCAAAATAATTTGCATCTGTAAAGCCACAGGCAAAAGCAATCTGCGTTACAGTCAGTTTTCCAGTTGTGAGCATTTCCTGGCTCCGTTTTATGCGCACGTTTGTCAGATATTCCTTAAAACCATAACCTGTCACTTCTATAAATTTTCTCGAAAAATATGTACTGCACATTCCTGCAATTCCAGCAGCTTCGTCAAGCGTAATTTTTTGAGCGTAGTTTTCAAAAATAAATTTTGCCGATTTCTGAACCGCAGCCGTCGTCTGGTCGATAAGCTCTTCGTTTTTTATATTATTTCCGTTGCGTCCAATCATGGCAAAAAGAGTGAGAATCAGTCCGTGAATATTCAGTTCGCTGTAAAAATCGTTCCTTTCTTTTTCTTTTAAAAGCAAATCCAAAACATAAAAAAATTCTCTTCTTTCTTTTCCGGAAAAACTCATCTTTCCCAAAACCAGAGTTTTTTCTAAAAAATTCGGCATAAGAGGACGCAAAAAAGGTTCAACAAATTCCCGTGTAAAACTCAAATTTACTCTTTCCGCCGGCATTTCTTTTTCGTATTGATTTCTGTGCAAGGTTGACGGAGGCAGAATTACAATTTCGCCTTCATTCACAAAAAAAAGATTGTGGTCGACAAAAATTCTGCACTGCCCTTTTTTTACGCAGCAAATTTCAAAATAAGGATGATAATGACTGCTTCCCATCGAAACTTCTTTATCCTTAAAAACTATGTCAAAATCCTTTACTGTGTCGCGATAAAATCCGTTTCGTGCATTGTCAAATACTTTCTGGTTCATTTTTTACCGTTTTTTGATAATCATAAATTTTCTGTAGTTTAATGCATTTTTTCATAAAAATCACGCTTTTTTACATTTTATTTTGGCATATAATTTATTAAGGTTGTGTTAAAAAAATCTTAATAATAAAATAACAAGGACGAAAAAAAATGAGTGTTCAACTTTCACAAAAAGACGAAAAATTCCGTGAATTTTCACTGAACGGAAATATGTTTCATGTAATCCTTTATGTCTGCATTCCGCTCGCCCTGTACCAGAGCCTTACTCAAATTTTTAAAGTTTTCGACACGATGATGGCCGCACACATTTCTGCAACGGCAGTTTCCTCGGTTGCATACATTGGCCAGATTCAGATTATGCTTTCCGCACTTGGAAGCGGTCTTGCTGTCGGTGCGAGCATAAAAGTAAGCGAAGCATATGGTGCCGGAGACTGGGAACTCGTAAGCAAGAGAGTTTCCACAATGGTTGCAATGTGCGCAATTTTGGGCAGCGCGCTTTTGCTCTTTCTTTTGCCGACAGCTTCTGCATTTTTGCGTTTTATGAAAACTCCTGAAGAATTTATCTCGATAGGAAGCACTTACTTTAGAATCGAAATTCTTGCGCTTGTAATAACATTTTTTAACAACATATACATTTCGATTGAACGCGCGCGCGGAAATTCAAAAAGAATTCTTTATATGAATATGGGAATTGTCGCTTCAAAACTCGCATTGACGGCAATATTCGTATACATTTTTCATCTTGGAATTACGGCGATTGCAGTTGCAACCTTGATTTCGCAGCTGACTGTTCTTTTTACGGCAATTGTCGTAATGACAAAAAAAGACAATCTTTTTAGTTTTTCGTCAAAGGCGGTTTCGTTTAAGAGCGAAATTGTAAACCCAATGCTCAAACTTTCAATTCCTGTAATAATCGAAAAAGCGGCTTTTGCAATGGGAAAAGTAATCGTAAATTCTATGTGCACGGTTTATGGGCCACAGACAGTCGGCGCCCTCGGAATTTCAAACAACATCGGTGGAATTACAACTATGCCTCAAAATGGTTTTCAGGAAGGCGGAAGCGCCGTAATAAGCCAAAACCGCGGAGCAAAAAAATTCAGCAGGACACTCAAAGCCTTTTGGTGCGAACTTATCTGCAACCTTATTATTGGAGTTGTTTTGATGAGCATTTCCCTTTTGTGCCTTGAACAGATTTCGAAATTTTTTGCAGGAGACAATCCTGAATTTCAGGAAATGATAAAAGGAATTTACAGTTGGGAAGCCTGGGGCGCAATTCCTCTTGGAATAAACGCTTCGGTTCTGTCGCTCATGTACGGTTTTGGAAAAACAAAAATCACGCTTTTTATGAATTTCTGCCGAATTTTTGTATTCCGTGTGCCAGTTTTGATTGCCCTTCAGAAATTTACAAATTATGGAAGCGAATCTGCCGGAATTGTAATGGGAATAAGCAACTTTTTGAGCGGAATGCTTGCTGTAATCCTCGGTGTGTGGATTTTTATAAAAATTAAAACAACTGAAAAACCTGAAATTTAACTTTTTAAGTCTAACTTACGCCGGATGCGGCGGGCTTTAGTTGCGGCTGTCAAAAATGAATATCAAACTGTTGATGTTTTTTTTGCAGAAAATATGTTCGCAGACACAAAAATTGACAGCCACAATGCGCGCGAGCAAACCCAGAGCAGCCGGTTAGACAAAAAAATTTCGTCCAGATAAAAATTAAGCGGAAACTGTATCGCCGTTTTCTGATTTTTCGGTCAGATGTTCACGTTCAAAGCTTTTATAACCTTCTTTGTATGCGTGAAAAGCAATTTTTTTCATTTCGCTTTTTTGATTTATAGGAAGAACAAGGTTTTCAAAATGAGTCTTCCAATAATCGTCAAAGGCTTCTGTTACGTCTTTCATAGATGGTTCCTCCACTTTTTTCAAATTAAACTGTCGTATTTTACAAAAAAAATAAAAAACAGGTCAATAATCTGTAGGTTTTTGAATTATTTTGTCATTTTTTATAAATTTTTGAGCAAAATTTGATTTTTTTGACAGAGTTATTTTTATAAATTATTATATTTGTATTAAAAAAGTGCAAAATTTTATAATTACAGTTCGTTCAAGCGTTGCCTTAGCAAACTGTGATTTTCGCAATTCTTGACTCACCGCTAATACGGAGTTTTTTAAAGGAGGCATGATAAAAATTACATCCTTGTAATTTTTATCATTGCA
>SAMEA104315426__coassemble_237_pt1 | contig 51676 bp, 38 predicted proteins | sample SAMEA104315426__metabat2_high_PE_039 | metagenome-assembled genome bin SAMEA104315426 (sample SAMEA104315426) | gut metagenome | biome: Monkey gut; feature: monkey-associated habitat; material: faeces | place: China | collected 2013 | reverse complement strand
GCCTCTTCTCTCTGGCGGTCTTCTTCTGCCATGACCGAGTTATAAATCTCCTGACGGCAGGCTTCTACAAGTTTATCCTGCGACGTTGCTCCGATTCCTCGCGCAGGTTTATTTATAATTCTTCTGAATGCGATTTCGTCCTTTGGATTTGCAAGCAGCGCAAGATAAGCGAGAATATCTTTTATTTCTTCGCGTTCGTAGAATTTTAGAGAGCCGACAACCCGGTATGGGATTTTTCTCCGCAAAAATTCTGATTCAAATCCCATTGACTGGGCATTTGTGCGGTAAAGAATTGCCCAGTCGCTATATGGAATTCCTGTTTTGTGTGTCTGCTCGATTAAATCTCCGCAAAATTGACATTCCTCGTTTTGGTCGGGCAAAAAAATCAGTACAGGCTTTTTTCCTTCTCCGCGTTCGGCACGGAGTTCTTTTCCAAGACGAGCCGAATTATTTTTTATAACGTCGTTTGCAACCGTCAAAATTTCTGATTTTGAGCGGTAATTGCTTTCCAGACGGATTATCTGAGTTTTCGGAAAATGATTTTTGAATTGAAGAATATTTTTTACTTCAGCGCCACGGAAACGGTAAATCGACTGATCATCATCACCGACAACACAAACATAGGTCTGTTTTCCGGCAAGCACCTGCAAAAGCCGAAACTGCGCCACGTTTGAGTCCTGATACTCGTCAACCATTATTACCCGAAAACGATTTTGGATTTTTGTGCGGACAGCTTCGTTTTTTTCGAGAACAAGCATTGGAAGGAGAATTAAATCTCCAAAATCAACGTTGCCGGTTTCGCGCAGACGAGCTGTATAGTTTGAATAAATTTGCGCAAAATCATCTTCGCTGTCGATTTCTTCGCCAAGTTCTTCCATAAGTTCGGCAATTTCGACCGAATCGTCCGGTGTTAAAGCGTAATCTTTGCAAAGACTGATTAAATGCGCGTAATGATTTGCCTGCTTTCTGGCAAGATTTGGATTTGCCCGGGAAAGGAGGGTTACCATGTCGTCGTCATCGTAGACCGTAAAATTCGGGTCAACTCCAGCCTGCGCTGCAAAAAGACGGAGAAACCAGGCGCCAAAAGAGTGAAATGTCCTGATTTGCGAATAACGAGCCCGGCTGTCGAGAGCAACAGCCCTTTGCTGCATTTCGTTTGCCGCTTTTTTTGTAAAGGTGACTGCAAGAATCTGATACGGATCAACGTTTCGTTCAGAAATGAGATAAGCAATTTTTGTGGTAATTACGCGTGTCTTTCCTGAACCAGCTCCTGCCAGAATTAAGAGAGGAGAACCTTCATGTTCAACGGCCGCCCTTTGTTCTGGATTCAAGACGCTTAAAAACTCATCCATTTTGCCACCTTTGCAGTTCTAACCGTTTATTTCCTGTGCAAATTTCAACTTGTTTTTTTTGATTTTTTCGTTAAGCGGACTGTCGCAGACAAAGTCGCCGTTTAAATCAACAGTGCCGGCGCTGTTTATATGAACGCGCACAAGTCTTCCGGAAAGGACCGCTTTTTGCTCTTCTGGATTTGAACGGTCATAATTTACAACAACCGAACCGTCAACTTCCGGCGCCTGAAACCAAGCCCTTCCAATTGCAATTCCTTCTTCAGGAGAATCTTCGTTTTGAGCGAGGACTTCTTCAATCAAAACATCGTAATCTTTGCCGCAACGCTCCTTTAAGCGCTGTGCTGTAATTTCTTCCTGAAGCGCAACCAGTTTTTCGGCACGCGCATTTGCTTTTTTTGCAGGAACCTGATTTTTTAAACTGTAGGCCGGAGTATCATCTTCCCTTGAATACGGAAAACAACCTGACCAATCTGTGGAAATTTCTTTTAAGAAGTTAAGAGTATTTTCTGCCTGGGCATCTGTTTCGCCCGGAAAACCTGCCAAAAAAGTCGTCCGGATTGCAGCATCTGGAAAAAAACTCCTGATTTTTTCGATTGTTTGCGCATATTTTTTGTGATTTCCGGTTCTGTGCATTTTGAGAATGATTTCATCATCTCCGCTCTGAAAAGGAATATCAAAATAAGGCAAAAAACGTTCATCGGATTTTATTACAGGCAAAATATCCGGATTAAAATGATCTGGATGAATATAAAGCAGACGAAGACGGAAAGTTCCTTCGATTTTTGAAATTTCTTTGAGCAAGGTACAAAGGCCTGATTCGCCTTTGTCTTCGCGGGCAAGCTCAGCATCGCTTCCAGGAGTTCCAAGAGGAAGATAAGTGCGGCCTGTTCCAAAAACGTTGTCAGAACAGCCTGTTCCGTAAGCTGCCAAATCCTGTCCGATCAAGTTGATTTCGTAAACGCCTTTTTCGAGGAGAATTTTAATTTCCTCGATAATTTCTGAGGCAGGACGGGAACGCAATTCTCCGCGGATGATTGGAATTGCACAAAAAGAACAGCGGTTGTTGCAGCCTTCAGTGATTTTTACAAAGGCAGTTCCGGCAAAAGAAAGAAGAAGGTTTCGGTTTGCGCCGCAAACTCCTTTTTGAGCGAATTTGCGAACTGGACGCTTATTCTGCATAACCTCTTTAGCGGTAATTACGATTTTTGAAAGATCGCCGTTCCCAAAAAAACCATCGGCTTCCGGCAAATTTTCTTTTAAGTCTTCTGCGTAACGCTCGGCAAGACAACCTGCCAAAAGAATTTTTGCGTTCGGATAGTTATTTCTTGCATTTAAAACCGCATTCAGACATTCGGTTTTTGCAGATTCGATAAATCCACACGAATTAATGATGATTAAATCCGCCTCAGAAGGCTCAAAAGTCTGTTCCCACTCTTGAGTTCCTGTCAAATGCGAAATTAAGATTTCTCCATCTACCTGATTTTTTGCACAACCGTGCTGATCAATAAAAAATTTAATCGAGTTCATTTATTACCAGCTTGAATTTTCCATCTGTATCTTTTATCCAGCGAATATCCTGAACAATAACTTCTCCGGCCTTTGTCACTCCAAGGTCGTATGTCTTTGTAGCAGCAATTACCTGAAGTTTTACAGTATTTCCGTTAGAAATCCACAGGCGCACGCCGTTGCTTGCAGTCATATTTACAGTGTCGCCGTTTGCAAGATAATCTTCGACAGCATCTTTTCTGTCCAGACGATAACGGAACAGACAGCCTGCGCGGAAGTCTGCACGGATCGTGAACGGATAAGCCCTTGTATCTTCAAGAATAACAGTGCGTTTTTGGTTTTGAGGAAGCTCTTCAACGCTTGGAATTTCGGAAGTTTTTGTTTCTCCTGCGGCAGCGTTCGAAGCGTTTTTAAGAAGAATTCTAACTTCAGCGCCACGATCATTAGTTCCAGTAGAAACGTCTGAAACATAGACAATAAGTTCCGGCTTTGAGTCGCCGTCAACATCGACTTCGAGCTCTTCTGAAAGCTCAATATGCTGAATTCCTGCAGGAGTTTCCAAGCTCAAATCTCCGACAGTGTTTGCAACAGTCACAACAACATCACCGCTGCGGGTTCCCAAAATCAACTGGTCTCCTTTGTAAATTCTTGTCGCAAGGGGCTTTTCTGTAAGCTCATATTTTTTTGACTGAAAATCGTTCTGCAAAGCAGCGAGCAATGCATGCTCTTCGGCTTTCTTTTTCATAAACAAAACCGCAAAAGTAACTCCTGTTGCAAAAACAAGAACCGAAATTATTATGATCACAGTAATTAAAACTTTCGGCCGTCTGCGGACAATCAAACCATCTGGAATCGGAGATTCCTGCAAAGTCTTTGCATGATAAAGCTGGAGCAACTTTTGAGAATCAAGTCCAAGGTATTCAGCATAAATTTTCAAAAAACCGACAAGATATGGTTCGCCAGGAAAAACTACGGCATTTTCTTCTTCAAGCGCCTTCAAATAAGTAGAAGTAATTGAAGTTTCTCTGGAAATCGTTTCAAGTTCCAGTCCTTTTTCTTCCCTTTTGTTTTTTAGAATTGTGCCATAACTTTCCATTTTTGTTCTTCCCTGAAAAATTTACTTTAAAAAATCTTAAGGCTGCCTTTAAAAAAATACATTTTCAAAAGCAACCTGAAAAAAAATGCGATAAATTAAAATTTTACAAATTACTGTTCGGTAAACAGAAAATTGTTGTAATTATTAGCAGAAGTTGGCGGATCATAAATAAAACGCTGATCCGAAATTCCCTGATTTATCGAATAATTTGAAAAATCAAACTGGAATTTTTCGTTTTGAGGCGTAATCGCTTCAATTCTGCGGATAAGCCTTGATTCCGGCAAAATTGCAAGGTTGATGTAGCGGAACGCTTCAGATGTATTGCGACGGCTCAAAACCAGTTTTACTACATTTTCCGTGCTTCCGTCTTCGAGAGGAACCGCTTCCTGTCCGCTTTCGTACGCAACAGAATAATATCTGCTCATTAAAGAAAGCCCCTGTGCAGTTGCAAGGCTTGCAGCGCTTCCTGTTCCAGAAGATTCAACTGTCTGATTTAAAATCGCAGCGGATTCAGGAAGATAAATCGTAAGCAAATCTCCGTTAAAACAGATTACCTGATTGTCTGGTTTTGTAAAATCAATGCGCAAAAGATTTGGGCGTTTAAAATTTACATGGCCCTCCATCACTTTTTTTGCAGCCTTGATTGAAACATCGGCCTCATAATCTTCGATTTTTCCATATTCTGCCGAAACATTCTGAAAAAAAGCCGCCGCGGTTAAAATTCCCTGAGCATAAACAGAAAATCCGGAAAAACAGGTAAAAATCAGCGCCGTCAATACAAATATTTTTTTCATTATTTTTCCTCATCAGTTGAAGTTGTGTTTTCTTCATTCAGTTTTGCCTGTTCTGCAAGTTCGCGGCAATGAACTTCGCCCTTTACAATTTCGTAGAATTCTTTTCCGTCCATTGTTTCGATTTCAAGAAGGCGGTTTGCAATGAATTCAAGCAAATCTTTGTGTTCTTTCATCAATTCAACAACATGAGCATAGCGTTCGTTCATTACGCGGGCAATTTCCTCATCGACATAACGCTGAGTTTCTTCCGAAAATTCGCGGTAAATATTTGGATCCGCGCCCTGATGTCCCAAAACACCTTTTCCAAGCGTCATGTTTCTGAATTTGCTGGACATACCAAAATCTGTAATCATGCGTTTTACAAGGTCTGTCGCGCGGGCAATGTCGTTTGAAGCGCCTGTAGAAATGTCGCCGAGAACAACTTCTTCCGCAGCGCGTCCGCCAAGACAACTGTCAACTTCGTTTATAATATCGTTGCGAGTCATAAAGTTTTTTTCTTCTTCTTCGCGATATTGTGTAAATCCGCCTACGCCATGGCTTCTCGGAACAACTGTAATTTTGTTGACCGGAGCAAAATCCGGAGTAAAGGCGGCAACAAGAGCGTGTCCAGTTTCGTGAACAGAAACAAGGCGCATTTCTTTTTTGTTGTCTTTGCGGCTCTTCTTTTTAAGACCAATGCTAACTTTATCGATTGCTTCGTTAAAGTCTTCCATTGTTACTTTTTTGCGGCCGTTGCGGACTGCCATAAGAGCAGCTTCGTTTACAACGTTTGCAAGGTCTGCACCGGCAAAACCTACAGTTCCGTGCGCAACAGAAACAAAATCAACGTCTTTATCGATTTTTACGTTTTTAGAGTGAATTCTCAAAATGTCTTCGCGACCTTTTACGTCCGGTTTTTCAACAGGAACCTGACGGTCAAAGCGGCCTGGACGCAAAAGCGCAGGATCAAGAATATCTGCACGGTTTGTGGCAGCAAGAATAATAAGTCCTTTTTCGTTGTCAAAACCGTCCATTTCTACCAAAAGCTGGTTCAAAGTCTGCTCACGCTCGTCGTTTCCACCGCCATAACCGTTCATGCGGCTTTTTCCGAGGGCATCGATTTCGTCGATAAAAATAATGCACGGAGCTTTTTCGCGGGCCTGACGGAACAAATCGCGCACACGGCTTGCTCCGACACCGACAAACATTTCTACAAAGTCCGACCCCGAAATACTAAAGAATGGAACTCCAGCTTCGCCGGCAACTGCACGCGCAAGAAGAGTTTTTCCTGTTCCCGGAGGACCAACGAGCAAAACGCCTTTTGGAATTTTACCGCCAATGTCAGTATATTTTTTCGGTTCTTTCAAAAAGTCAACAACTTCGACAAGCTCTTCTTTTGCTTCGTCAACGCCAGCAACATCAGAAAAGCGTGTTTTTACCTTTCCTTCTTCAACTGTCTTTGCACGGCTTCCGCCTGCTCCAAAAATTGAACCCATTCCACCCATTCCGCTGCCCATTTTGCGGAAAATAAAGAAATACATTAAAAGGAGAATTCCAATCGGGAATGCAAAATTCAACAGAAGCTGAACAAACCAGTTTGTCTGTTTTATGATAAATTTATATTCAACATGTTTTTCGTTTAAGAGAGAAACAAAATCCTGCATTAAAACGCCAGTTGTCCGGTAGACTTTTCGGTTTTCGCTCTGAACCCTGCGAATTTTGTTCCATGGAAGCTGAGGCGATTTTAAAACTGAATCGGAAGTATCGATTTGAGCTGAAGTTGTATTCTCGGCAACAGGAACTCCATATCCTGTAAATGAATTTTCGCCCATTTCGACATAGACAATTGTTCCGTCTTCTACAAGATTACGGAATTCCGAAAAAGGAATCGTGTTGTCGGCTTTTGGAAGCAAAAACATATTGATAAATGCAAGCGCGAGAACGGTAACGGCAAGCATTGTAAAAAACGGAAAGCGGGAAGGCTTTTTTCCACCGTTTTTGCCGCCATCTTCCGGTTCATCAATTGAAAGTTTAAAAAAACTATACGGATCAAAATCCTGAGGATTCTGCTTGTTTTCATTATTTTTGTCTGCCGGCTTTTTTTCGGAGTTTTTTTTCTGTTTGTTTTCGTCTTTTTTTTCTTTTGGTTCCGGCACAAATGACGGTTTGTCCTGTTCGTTTTTCTGATCGTCGCTCATTTATTCCTCAAAAATTTATAGTGTTGATAAAATCGTTGTATCGTAACGTCTTAAAATTTGCCAGACTTTCTAAAAAATTGCCAGAGGAAAATTTTAGATTGGCACACTATAAATATAATAAAATTTGCATCATTATACAAACAGAAAAACTACGCTTCGGCAACAAAATTTCCAGTTACTGCGGCAGTTGTTGAATAAATTGAACGCTTTCCAAAATATGGATTGGCATTATGAATTTCTGCAAGCTGTTTTTTTACGCTTTCGATGTGTTCTTTTAATAAATCCTGATTGCGTGCATTTTGAACAAGGACTTTTTTCTGTAAATCTGCAAGTTCCGCCTGCATTCTTTTTACGCTGTTTTTATCTTCTGCTCCAAGTTCTGTTCCGTGCGAAACCGCGTTATACATGCTTTGCATAGGTTCAATCACTTTCTGCAAATTTGAAATATTTGAAACAATCTGCTGTTCAAGTTCAGCATGAGCAACGAGCGCATCTCCGTCTTCTTCTTCAATCTTATTCTGCTGGCACTCAAGCACATGCAGATATTCTCTAAATTTATTGCGCTGCTGTTCAAGCAAAGTTCTAAAACGTTTTAAAACAGCAATTCTTTCGTCAATCTGTGCCTGAGTTAATTCCATAAATTACCCCTCGATATTAAGACCGCCACCAAAACCGGTGTTTACAGCATTTGATTGACTGTTTGCCGCCTGAACCCAAGCAGCAGACAGTTGATTAAGCATATTGAGGACAAATTCAATCTTTTTTTTGTCTTTATTGATATTTGACGACATAAGTTCACGGTTAAAATAAATGTAAAGCGACATAAGGTTTGAAGCAATTTCTCCGCCAGCCGACATATTAAGGCTTGCTTGAAGCTCACTGATTATATCCTGAGCCTTCATTATATAATTTCCAAATTTTTCGATATTTTTTGCTTCGATTTTTGAATCTGAATCAAAACATTCCAATGCGTTGGTTAAATTTTTTATAGCGCCTTCGTAAAGCAAAACAACGAGCTTTCCCTGACTCGCTGTTTTTATTCCTGTGTTTTGATATGCCGCATAAGCGTTGTTGATGAATCCCATTTTTAGCCTCCCACATCTTATAGAAGAGAATCTTTAAAAATGCAGTTTTAGAGATATTCTTCATTATATTCTCGGCAACTGATTTTTTTTGTTTAGCAGGGAAGAAAGAAAAAAGTGTTTTAGAAAAATTTTTAAGATAAGTTTTTGGCGATTTTTCTAAAATCAGGCATATAGCATTCTATATAGGAATAAAAATTTTTGTCGTGATAAATATACAGAAAATGAGTCATTTCGTGAAAAACAACATAGTCTATACATTCCTGAGGAAAATTAAAAAGTTCCCAGGACAAGGTAATTGTCTTGTTTTTTGTGTTGCAGTTGCCCCACATTGAGTGCATTGACCGCCCTTTTACAGTAAATTTTGGCAACGCGTTTTTTTCAAAAAAAGAAGAAAGCCTGTCGGCGCTCTGCATAAAATTTTTAAGCGCAGATTTTTTCCACAAGGCTGAATAATTGAAATTGCTTTGTCCCCGGATTCTGTCGGAAGACAAAAAGCCCGACTTTGCCGCAACTCCGTCCGGATTTAAGGAAGCGCTGTTTTGCCTTGATTTTTTTACTTTTTGAACACTTTTTTCAATCCAGTCTTTTTTTTCTTCGATAAATTTTTGAATTTTTTGTTCGCTTTCCAAAAAAGACGCAGTGCAGACAACTTCTCCAAAACGGTTTACGTGAAGACGGATTGAACGCATATTTTTGCGAATTATTTTGACTTTTATGCCGCTATTTTCCAAAAATTGCTCCAGCCGCGCCAAAAACTCCGCAAGAAGCAAGTGTCATTACAACTGCCGCTAAGAAAACTCCGCTCAAAACAGCAAGAACGGTCTGGCGCGGCTTCATGTCGAGAAGGCTGGCAGCCAAAGTGCCTGTCCATGCGCCTGTTCCTGGCAATGGAATTCCGACAAACAAAAAAAGCGCAAAAAACAAGCCGCTGCCAGCCTTTTGCTCAAGTTTTTCGCCGCCTTTTTTACCTTTTACAAGAAAAAAATTGCACATTTTTCCAATGTATTTTTTTGAGCTTCCCCATTCAAGAAATTTTCTGGCAAAAAAATAGATAAACGGAACAGGAAGCATATTTCCGAGCATTGAAAAAAGATTTATTAAAACAATGTATTTTACAGAAAGAGATTCTTCGCCAAGCCCCAAAAAAGAAGAGACAAGGGCAACTCCGACAGGAATAGCGCCACGAAGTTCAATCAGCGGAATCATCGAAATAACAAAAACAATAAGAAAAATTTTTAACATTTTCCTAATATACAGGACAATGTTTTTTTATAAAAGTGGTGAATTTTGTATTTTTTATCGCTGTAGTTTTGCGTAACTAAAATTTTGTTTTTTTGTTATATTTTATTGTAGTTTACAAATGCTGACGGTGGACTTACGCCGGATGCGAAGGGCGCAGTTGGAGGCGAAGCCGCCAATGAGGGCTACCGAACCCGTAGCAGCCGGAAATTCGGGAAAATTCAGCGCCAAGACAGGCAAAATTCGGATAAAAATTTGAATGCCGTCCAAAAAGAGGTAAAATTAAATGATTGAAGTTTGTAAGCTTTCAAAGCATTTTGGGAGTTTTAAGGCTGTCGATGAAATCAGTTTTTCGATTCCGACAGGACAAATTGTTGGACTTTTGGGGCCAAATGGCGCCGGAAAATCAACGACGATGAGAATGATTACCGGTTTTTTGCAGCCGACTTCCGGTTTGATTAAGATTGACGGCAAAAATATTGAAGAAAATGCCGTCGAATGCAAGAAAAAAATCGGTTACATGCCGGAAAGCGCGCCCTTGTACGGCGAAATGATTGTTGACGATTATTTACGCTATGTTGCCCAGATTCAGGGACAGAATCCTGACGAAAAAGTTCCTGTTTTGTGCAGGGAATGCGGACTTAAAGAAGTTATGCACAAAAATATTTCTGATTTGAGCCGCGGTTACAGGCAGAGAGTCGGACTTGCGCATGCATTGATGAACGATCCGGAAATTTTAATTTTGGACGAACCGACTTCCGGACTTGACCCGAACCAAATTGGCGAAGTGCGTGCACTGATTAAAGAAATCGGAAAAACAAGGACTGTCATTATTTCGACACATATTCTCGGCGAAGTGGAAATGATTTGCGACAGGGTTATTATTATTTCTGGCGGAAAACTCGTCGCCGACAGTCCGACCGGAGAACTGAGGGAACGATACGGAACCAGCGCAAGTGTCTTTGTTGAAGTTTCTGGCTGCGGTTTTGAAAAACTCTCTGAAACATTAAAAAAAATTGACGGTGTTGGTGCCGTTACGGCGGAAAAAACGGAAAATGCGGGTCTTGGACACAACGAAAAAACTGTCGGAGTTCTTGTTCAGGTTAAAGATAATATGGAAATCAGGCCGCAGATTGCAGAGGCTGTGGGCAAGGCTGGTTTTGAACTTTATGAACTTTCGCTCAGAAGAAACAGCCTTGAAGATATTTTCCATACGCTGACGGAAGATTCGCCTGCAGAAAACGCATTAACCGAAAAAAAATAAAGAGGATACAAAAATGACTGATATTTTAAAATCTAACAATCCGCTCTCCACAGCAAGTTCAACGGAAAAGACAAGTTCAAGGACAAAGGCAAAAAATCCGGCTTTTGTAATTATGTGCCGCGAATTAAAATCTTATTTTTCCAGCCCGATTGCTTATATCGTTACCGGACTTTTTACGCTAGCTTCCGGTTTTTTGTTTTTTAATACATTTTTTCTTGCAAACCGCGCAGAATTAAGACAGTTTTTTGGGCTCTTGCCGGTACTTTTTTCTTTTTTTATTCCAGCCCTTTCTATGAGGAGTTTTGCCGAAGAAAAAAAATCGACTTCTCTCGAAACCTTGCTCACCCTTCCAGTGACAGTTTTTGATGTTGTCGCAGGAAAATTTCTGGCTGTCTTTATTTCTGGCCTTGTACTTTTAATTCCTTCTCTTTTTTACGTTTTAACCTGCTTTATTTTTGGCTCTCCTGATGCAGGCCCGATTTTGGGCGGTTATCTCGGTTCAATTTTTTTAACAGCAGGTTTTAGCGCGATTGGTATTTTTGCTTCGAGCACAACGAAAAACCAGATTATTGCTTTTTTTGAGGCTTTTGCAATCTGCATAATTCTGACTCTGCTTTCAAATTTTGCGGTTTTTCTGCCGGCTTTTCTTGTAAGAACGGTGACTTACCTTTCTTCGCTAAGCCATTTTGAATCTATTTGCCGCGGAATTATCGACAGCCGCGACATTGTTTATTTTGTTTCGCTTACGGTTATCTTTTTTGCGCTGACTGTCCGCTCTGTAAAAAACGGTCAAAAATAAAAATTCTATAAAACTGGAGTTTAAAACGACAATATGAAAAAATTTATTGAATGGTTAAAAAGTCCAAAAAGCGACATTTTTCTCTTTTTAACTGCAATTATTCTTTTAAATCTTGTATGCTCAAAGGCATTTTTCCGCCTTGACCTTACAGCCACAAAATCTTATTCGCTTTCGCAGTCGAGCAGGCAGATTGTCAAAAATCTTGAGCAACCGCTTTCGATAAAAGTATTTTTTACAAAAAATCTGCCGGCTCCTTACAACACAATCGATCAGTATATCCGCGATCTTCTGGTTGAATACAAAGGCGCTTCAAATTCAAATTTTTCCGCTGAATTTTTTGACATGGACAAAGAAGAAAATCAAAAAATCGCAAGAAATTATGGAATCTCTCAAGTTCAAATTCAAGAATTAAAGAACAACGAAGTCGGCTTTAAGCAGGTCTGGATGGCTTTGGCTGTAAGTTACGCCGACCGCACAGAAATAATCGACGGATTAAGTTCTGCCGACGGCCTTGAATACACTCTCACAACCACAATGAGCCGTCTTATAAGCACAACTTCGGCTCTTGCAGGATTGCAGGGAAAAGCAAAGCTTACTCTCTATCTGACTAAAAAACTTGAGCAGTTCAACATAAACGGCCTCAAAAATCTTGAAAAAAACGTTTCTGCCGCATATAAATCCGTAAACTCAAAAAACATGGACAGAATCGAATTTGAAACAATAGATCCTTCTGAGCAAGAAATTCCGGAACTTGTCGAAAAATACGGAATTCAAAGCCTGAACTGGCAGGACGCCGACGGCGAAAAAACTGGAGTTATCGGGCTTGTTCTTGAATACGGACAGGAATTTAGGCTTTTGAACGTAAAAATGGCGCGTTCGTTTTTTGGAAACATAATTTCTGGAACAGACAGCATTGAAGACGAATTGAGCGAAAACTTAAAAAGCCTTGTTTCTAAACCAAATATTATAGGCTATGTGACAGGACACCGCGAACTCGACTACAAAAACGCACAGTCGCAGGAAAACGCGGCGGTTTTCAATTCAATTATTTCTGACCGCTACGAATTTAAGGATTTAAATTTAAAAGATGATGAAATTCCTTCCGGCATAAAAAGTGTCGTTATAAACGGCGCAAAAGAAAAATTTGAAGAAATTGAACTTTACAAACTCGACCAGTTTTTGCTTCGCGGCGGAAATTTAATTATTTTTGACGACCAGTTTGAAGAAGTTTATCCGCAGGGACAAAACGCATATTACCAGCTTCCGCAGTACAAACCTGTCGACAACGGGCTTGAAACAATTCTCTCAAAATACGGAATTTCTGTCGGAAAAGATTACGTCATGGACGAAAACTGCTATGTAAACCAGGATCAGCGTTCAGGTTCAACTCCGCTCTACTTTGCTCCAGTGCTTCAAAAATCAAACCTCGCAAAAAACAGCCCGATTACAAAAAACCTTGGCTACGTGATTATGCTTCAGAACAGTTCTGTCAACGCAGAAGACGCTCAAAAAAACGCAGACGCAAAAGTTACGGTTCTTGCTTCATCTTCTAAAAACAGCTGGATCGTCAAGGACAACGTTACAGCAATTCCTCAGATGATTCGAAAACCGGCCGACAAAAGCGCAATGCAAAGCCAAAACCTTGCAGTTCTCGTAGAAGGAAAATTCAAAAGTGCTTTTGAAAAAAATCCAGCAGAAGAGCAGAACGGCGAATTTAATTTTACCGACCATTACTCAAAAAGCGTTCAAAACGGCAAAATTTTTGTGACAGGTTCTTCAAAAATCACAACGGGACAAGTCATGGACGAAAGCGGCAGACAGCCGGTTGCAATGTTTGTGCGCAACGTCATCGATTACATGAACGGTGAAATTGATTTGTGTTCAATGCGGACAAAAGGCTTGAGCTTAAACACTTTAAAAGTTAAAAAAGGCATTTCGGCAGACATTGCAAAATATTTTAACGAATTTGGACTTGTAATTTTGGTTGCGCTGTGCGGTCTTGCAGTTCTTGCAAAAATTACAGCTAAGAAAAAGGCAATCCGCGAAAAATACAATCCAGATGACAGCCGCGAAATTAAGACAGAGGAAACAAAATGAACTTAAAAAATGCAAAAATAAGAAAAATCGTTTTATTGACGGCAATCGCCTTTCTTGCAGCGATTTACACCGTTCAACTTGTAACCGGCTCACGTTCTCCTGTAAAAAACTTTATTTTGCGGGAAAAACCGGACACAATTATAATCGAAAACTCTTCGCAAACCGTAAAACTTTTTTATGAAGGCGGATTGTGGTACGCAGGTGAAGAAAAAAACAGCGGCGATGACCAGAAAATCGAAGCTCTGGTAGACGCCCTCAAAAACATAAAAACACTCGGAACAGTAAGCCGCTCTTCGGCCGCTTCAGAACTCGACAGATATGGTTTTACAGATTCCCAGACACTTACCGTCAAAGCAGAAAAGTCTGGAAAAACAATCCGAACATTAAAAATCGGCAAAAATTCCGAAACAAATCTTTCTTCTTATATTAAACTCGACGAAAAACCGGAAACTTTGCTTGCAGACAGAAACCTGCGTTCTATTTTTGAAGTAAAAGCCGAAGACCTTGAACAAAAAATTGAACAGCCACAGTCTGAACAACCGCAGGCTGAAGAACAAATGTCTGCAAATTAACGGCATTTAAAACGAAAAACGCGGACTATAAAAAGTCCGCGCATTCGCCTTAAAAACAACAAAAACTAAAGCAAAATTTTTAGTTTTCGAGCCAGACATTCGTAGTGAATTTTATTCACTTTTCCAAAAAGCTCGCCGTCAGTGTGGCTAACGTTTGGTTCAGAGGTGAACACATCGACAGTCCGGGCATCTCTCATAAAAAATCCTTTTATTAAATCCTGCCTTGCCGCAAGCAAAAAAGGAAACGCAATAAAACACTTCCATTTTGGGATTCTCGCCGCAAGAGTAAACGAGAGTTTTCCGTCATTTGCATTTGCTTTTGGCGCCATTGGAACACCTCCGCCTTCGCATGGAAAATTCATTGCAGCAAGAAAAATCGCCCTGTCAAATTCCTGGAGTGCTCCGCCGTCAAAGCTCACTTTAAAAGTCGAAGTCTTCATTGTAAAAAGCGTTTTTACCGTCATAACGGCATAACTGAGAGAATTCAAATGCAGCTTGTTCATTATATTTTTGATTTTTGAGCGGTTAATTTCCGTTCCGACAAGAGCATTCAGTCCAAGTCCCGATGAAATTCCAAAAATCCGTCTTCTTCCGCCGGACTCGACCATTCCAAGGTCTATTGTTTTTATTCCTGTCGAATTCAAAATCATATCGACAACTTTTTCTGTGTTTTTTAAGGGCAAACCCAATCCGCGGCTAAAATCGTTGCCCGAACCAGTAGGAATTACCATAAACTTTAACCGCTCAAAACTGCGGATTCCATTCAAAACCTCGTTAATCGTTCCGTCACCGCCAACGACAATCAGGCGAATATCATCATCTTCTTTTTCGCTAATCTGTTCCGCCAAAACCGCCGCATAGCCTTTTGTTTCTGGCACAAATTTTTGATATTTTACACCGCGTTCATCTAAAATTTTCTGAACCTTGTTCCAAACTCCGACTGCCTGTCCTGAGCCACCGTGCTCATTCACTATAAAATAAAACATTCTTCGATTTTAAAACACAATCCGGTTCAATTCAAGCAAAACAGCAAAACAGCAAAACAACAAAACAGCAAAACAAAAAACTGTGTAAAAAACTGCTTTTGCGCTCTCCGATTTAGTCTTTTCAAATTTTATTTCAGATTTTCAACCTGCTTTAACCAAAGTTCAACCGACGAATCACTCGGCATACGCCAGTCGCCCCTCGGCGACAGGCTCACAGTTCCAACTTTTACACCGTCAGGCATGCAAGACCTCTTAAACTGCTGGCCAAAAAACCTTTTATAAAAAATTCTAAGCGTATTTTTTATCGTTTCGTCGCTAAATGGCTCAAGATTTTTCTGTTTAACCGCAATTTTCGCCAAAAAATAAATCTTTTCAGGCGAAAAACCGTTTCGCACGCAGTTGTACAGAAAAAAATCGTGCAAAATATACGAGCCGACAGTATTTTCTGTTTTTTGGGCAATTTTTCCATCTTTGTCGGGCGGCAAAAGTTCAGGACTTACAGGAGTATCAATAATATCATTTAAGGTTTCTGCAAGTTTTTCGTTTTCCTTAAAAACAAAATCCGCATAATACTGAACAAGACAGCGCACCAAAGTCTTTGGAATCGAATTATTCACTCCGTAATTGCTCATTTGATCGCCATTGTAAGTGCACCAGCCGAGCGCAAGTTCAGAAAGGTCGCCAGTTCCAATCAAAATTGCACCGTGCATATTAGCCCAGTCAAAAAGAACCTGGGTTCTCTCGCGGGCCTGGGCATTTTCGTAAGTAACATCGTAAACATCAAGCGCATGCGACAAATCCTTCAAATGACCGCTGGCCGCTTCTTTTATAGAAATTTCTTCAAGAGAAGCCCCGCAACTTTTTACAAGCATCTTTGCATTTTCGTAAGTGCGCCCAGTAGTTCCAAAACCCGGCATCGTAATTCCAACAATATTGCCTCGTTCTTTTTTTAGAATATCAAAAGCCCGGCAGGCAACGAGCAGAGCCAAAGTAGAATCGAGTCCGCCAGAAATTCCCACGACAACTTTTTCAACTCCAGTATGCCTTATTCTCTTTGCAAGCCCCCAGGCCTGCATCTGCGTGATTTCTGCACAACGCGCCCACATTTTTTCCTGAACCTGAGGCACAAAAGGATGTCCGTCAATTTTCCGCTCAAGATTTTCATTTTTCAAAAAATCTGTGCTTTTTACAGTTATTTCCTGAAATTTTGCCGGCAAAGACTGGTTTGAGCTTTGAGAATTTTTAAAAAAACTGCTATTTTGCGAAAAAGTTTCCATTCTTATGCGTTCGTGATTTATTTTTTCAATGTCAATGTCGCTTATAATAAATTTATTTTTTTCGTCAAAAGGCTTTTTTTCTGCGAGAAGGCTTCCGTTTTCGGCAATCAATGAATGTCCCGAAAAAACCAAATCCTGTGTCGATTCTCCCATTCCTGCATTTGCATAAACATAGGCACAGACATTTTTTGCACTGTTTCCCAAAATCAAGTCTTTCCTGTAAGAAGCCTTTCCAATCACTTCGTTTCCAGCCGAAAGATTGACGATTACATTTGCTCCGTTCAGACAAAAAACTGTCGAAGGAGAAAGAGGAACCCAGGCATCTTCGCAGACTTCTGCCGCCAAAACCGCACCTGTAAAACCTGAATCGTCATTTATTTTTAAAAGTCCGCCAACCGGCCAGTCAAACATTTGCTCATTGCAACCACAACTTGCTTCAAAAGGCGTAAACCAGCGTTTTTCGTAAAATTCGCCGTAATTTGGAATAAAAGTTTTCGGATAAATCAGAATTTTTTCGGCATTGCTCAAAAGAGCCGCAACATTGTAAAGAGAACCAGAAAATGAGCGCAACGGCAAACCGACAAAAACCGCAATTCCCTGAGTATGCGCCAAAATTCCGGTCAAAGCGTTTTTTGCACTTTCAAGCAGGAGATTCTGCTCAAAAAGGTCGGCGCAAGTGTAGCCCGTAATACAAAGTTCCGGAAAAACTGCAATTTGAACACCTTTTTGCTTTAATTCGTCAATGCACTGGCAAATATTCAGCACATTCTGCTCAACGTCTCCAACAACAACATCCGGCGAAACAGCCGCAACACGCAAAAACCCAAAATTCTTCATATAATTACTATATCAAAAAAAACATTATTTTTATGCAAGATTTGCACACATCACAAAAAAAAATTATTATCTTTATTGAAGAAAATTTTCTTATAAGGTTAAATTTCGGACAAAATACGCAAACGAAATTCAATCTAAAAACTGAGGATAAAAATAAAATGGAAAATCAAAACGATATAAAAAATCAGGAAAAAACCGAAAAACCGGAACTTACAAAAGACATGCTCGTAAGCACGCTTGTAGCATTTTATCCTGAACTTACCGAACCTCTCATGCTCATGGGAATGCACTGCATAAGCTGTTTTGCTTCTCAAATGGAAACACTCGAAGAAGCGGCAATGGTTCACGGTTTAAACGCAGACGAAGTTATCGAAGACTTAAAGGATTTTTTGCATCAGGCGGAAATTCAAAACGAAGATAAATAAAAGCGCTCCGAACAATTTTTTTCAAAAAGAATCCGAATTTAAGCGAATAATTTTTTAATTCACTCAAATTCGGAAAAATTATACGGGCGTTAACCCAAAAATGCACCGTCAAAGGCGCAGATTATTTCATCAACTCGCGGTATTTTTTTGCAAGGCGCGCTGATTTTTTTGCAGCGAGTCCGCAGTAGTTTGCAGGATGTTCAAAGAAATTTGCAGGATTTTCTACGCCAAGTTTTTCAAGCTGGGCTGTAATATCTGCATATTCTTTTTCGTGAGTTTTAAGCACTTCAAAGAAAGTTTTTCCAGACTTTTCTGCCTCAAGCGTAATCTGACGGATAATTTCGTGTCCGTCGTTGTATCCGGCTTCGCCAAGAAGAATGTATGCAGGTTCAGCAAGAACGCCGCCCTTAACTTTTCCACCAGCACTTTCAAGATTTTTTGCCATGTTGTCGCGGTCAGCCTGCAATCCTTTTACGACAGAATTCATTCTGCTTACTGCCATTGTAAAGCCGGCAATATAGTCAGTAATAAACCTCTGGCTTGCAGAATTTGAAAGGTCGCGCTGATGTTCAGAAATCTGATCCATATAGAAAGTAATTACGCGAGGACACATAGCCTTCCACAAAGATTTTACGTGTTCAGAGTTCCATGGATTGCGTTTCTGAGGCATTGTCGAAGAGCCAACCTGAGTTGCAGCAAAATATTCAAAAACCTCGCCAATTTCTGAACGCTGAAGATTGCGGAGGTCGTCCGCCAAATTGGCAATAATACCGAAGGCAACATTCATCTCAAGCAAGAGGCGAAGAACGTGTTCTGCTTCTACAAGCTGGTTTGAATATTCAGACGGTTTAAGTCCCAAAAATTCAGTATAAATGCGTTCAAGTTCTTCAGGATCTTTTACAATCATCGAAGGACCGTTGTAAGAACCAACAGGACCAGCAAGTTTTCCAACCAGGTCGTCAGAAAGTTCTTCGATTTTTAAGATTGATTTACCAAGACGGGCAACAAATTCTGCAATTTCCCAGCCAAAAGTAATAGGAACAGCGTGCTGACCGTGAGTGCGTCCAACCTGAGGAGTTGCGCTTTCGCGTTCTGCAATGTCGCAAAGATAATTTTCAAGTTTTTTAAGTTCAGGAAGCACAACATTTTTAGTAACATCGCGCATACGACAAGAAAGAGCCGTGTCCAAAATATCAACAGAAGTTGCTCCGAGGTGAATAAGAGGTCCGATTTTAGAATCAACCTTTGTCTTCATAACGTTTACAAGAGCGCGGATATTGTGCTTAGTCTTTTCTTCTTCAGCATAAACTTCTTCCGGGTCAATCGCAGAAGCAACATCGTCAAGTTTTTTAGCAAGTTCATCAGTAAGCTGGCCGCGAACCTTCAAATGCGCCTTTACAAGAGCCGCCTCGCATTTAGCGCAAGAACGGATAGAAGCCTGTTCAGAAATATACTGCGACAGTCCGTCAAAAACCGCCTTTTCCGAAAGAGAATAGCGGTGGTCGATACAAGAAAGATTTTCAAAAATGTTACGAGTTTCCATAAGACAAAATTATAATAAATTACGCTCAATTTCTCAATAAGAAGAAAAATCCGGGCGGTCCGGCACAAAGTGCCGTCGGGCTTTGCAGGGTTGGCATTGCTCCGCAACGGCTTCGCCGCCCTTCCAATCCCTACCGCAAAACACAAAAAACGCAATTTATTTACTTTTGCAAAATTTGTGTTATTATCTATCGTATGTCTAATTCTTTAATTCCTAATCGCAGCGAAATCCCGGCTTCTGACAAATGGGATCTTTCTACTTTGTATAAAACTAACGAGGAGTGGGAGGCTGATCTTGCCAAAACTGCTCCTCTCACACAAAAATTCGCCAGTTTTAAGGGCAAACTCAAAGATTCTTCACAATCGCTTTTGAATGCGCTCAAAGCCTACGAAGAGCTTTTTAAAACCCTCGAAACCGTTTACTGCTACGCAAGCCTTTGCCACACTTCCGACGAAAGCGACAGTTCTTTCCAGGATATGGAAGGCAGAGCGATGATGGCTTATGCAAAAGCCGGCGCAGAAGCCTCGTTTTTTTCTCCGGAACTAATGGCAATTCCTGACGAAAAACTCAACGAATGGATTAACCTGCCGGAATTTGCCGACTACAAAATTTTTATTCAAAAAGAACTGCACGAAAAACCTTACGTTTTAAGCGAAAAAGAAGAGAGAATTCTCTCGCTTGCTGCCGAAGCCTTGCAAACTCCTGACAATGCGTTCAGTTTGCTCGAAAACGTTGACATGGATTTTGAAAGCGTGACTGTAAATGGCAAAGAAGAACCTCTAACACAGTCAACTTTTTCTCTTTTAATCAGAAATCCAGACAGAAATGTCCGGAAAGACGCATACAAAAAATTCTATAAGTCGTTCGTAAAACATCAGAACGTCATTGCTTCGCTTTACGCTGGAAACGTAAATTCTGACATTTTTTATGCACGCGCAAGAGGTTTTAATTCCAGCCTCGAAGCAAGCCTTTATTCAAACAAAGTTGAACCGGCTGTTTATAAAAATTTAATCGACACTGTTCACAAAAACCTGCCAGCCCTGCACGATTATTACTCGCTCCGAAAAAAAATGCTCGGTTTGAACGAACTTCGCCATTACGACGTTTATGTTCCGCTCGTAAAAGACGTTGAAACAAAAACAAGTTATGAACAATCCGTAGAAATTTGCCGCAACGCGCTCGCTCCGCTCGGAAAAGAATATACCGACATTTTGTGCGACGGTCTTTTAAATGGCTGGGTTGACCGCTACGAAAACAAGGGAAAGCGTTCCGGCGCATTTAGTTCAGGAGCTTACCGCGGCTATCCGTACATTCTGTTAAATTACAAGGATGATGCAATCCGCGACGTTTTTACGATGGCCCACGAAGGCGGACACTCAATGCATTCTTATTTTTCAAAGACAAACAATCCGTTTATGTGCTACGACTACACGATTTTTGAAGCGGAAGTTGCCTCGACTTTTAACGAAGAGCTTGTCTTTGAATATCTCTTAAAAAACGCAAAAACAAAGGAAATGAAAGCCTACCTTCTGGCAATGCGCGCCGACGACATTCTTGCAACCCTGCACCGGCAGACAATGTTTGCAGAATTTGAACTCAAAGCCCATGAACTTGTCGAAAATGGAACTCCTCTCAACGCCGAAATCCTGCGAAAAATCTACCGCGAGCTTTTAGTTCAATATTTTGGTCCGGAAATGGTCTTTGAAGAAGAAAGCGACATGGAAGGCTTGAGAATTCCTCATTTTTACAATTCTTTCTATGTATATAAATATTCGACTGGAATTTCGGCAGCCCTCGCTCTTGCAAAAAGGGTTACGAATGGCGGCGAAAAAGAAAAAGAAGATTATTTTAAATTCTTAAAGTCTGGCGGAAGCCGTTATCCACTTGAAAGCTTAAAAATTGCCGGAGTTGATATGTCTTCAACAAAGCCTGTGCAAGACGCATTGGACACTTTTGCACAGATTGTCGATGACTTAAAAAAACTCTAATTTTTTCCCGGACTTTGGATTTTATTAAAGAACGGCAGGTTTTCTGCCGATAATCTAGCGGCAATGGTACAGCATTTTTTTGCAGTGCCTGCCGGAACGTTCATTGAAAAACAGCTGTTCAATGGCGTTTTGACAGAAAATTTGCGAGGAACAGAAGTATGGAAAAAACAGAATTTTATTCATTCTACAGAAACATTCCAAAAGCAGAAATTCACATTCACATCGAAGCCGTAATAAGCAAGGAATCGATTAAAAAGCTCTATCTAAAAAAGAACGGAACTGAATTTTCTGACAGTTCGCTGGAAGAATTATTTTCATACTCGGATCTGAACGGTTTTATTGCCGCATTTTTGCAAGTTCAGGATTTGTTTACGGAAGTAAGCGATTTTGACCTTGTTTTTGAAGACTTAAAAAATTATCTTTTGCGAAATGGAATAATCCACTGCGAAGCTTTTTTTGCTCCTTCAGCCTTTATAAAAAAAGGTTTTTCGTATAAGGAAATGACAAAAAATTTCGCCAAAAACATAAAAAAAATCAAAGACGAAACAGGAATTACAGTCTGGCTCTCTGGAGATGTAAGCCGGACTTTTGGACTTGAAAACGCCGAAAACAATTTTAAAATGTTCAGCGAAAATCCATTTGAAGGCTTTATAGGAATCGGACTTGGAGGCGCAGAATCAAAAGGTCCTTCAAGAGATTTCGGTCCTGTTTTTGAAAAAGCGCTTGCCGCCGGATACCATGCAGTTGCACACGCTGGAGAAGACCAGGGCCCGCAGTCAATCTGGGATGCGCTCAAAATCTGCCATGCGCAAAGAATTGGACACGGAATTTCTGCAATCCAGGACGAAAAACTTATGGATTTTTGCGCAGAAAAGCAAATTCCGTTTGAAGTTGCCCCGACAAGCAACGTTTTTACAAAAAAATTTGTAAAATCTCTTTCAGAACATCCATTCCGTGCTTTTTTTGACCGGGGAATGCTCGTAACTCTCAACACCGACGATCCGCTTTTCTTTGGAGTTGAACTTTTGGACGAATACTGGAACGCCTACAGCCAGATGAAATTTTCGCACGAAGAACTCAAACAAGTCATTCTAAACAGTTTTAAAGCGTCGTTTTTAAGCCAAATAGAAAGAGAAAAAGCCATTTCCGAAGTTGAAAAAGCCTGGAAAAACAAAAAATGACGTCAGTTGCAGATTTTATAAAGCTTCCAAAAAAAGATTTTCATTCAAGCCTTGATTTAGGAATGCGCTACCCTTCTTTTGTTACATGGGCAGGATTTTATGTCCCGGACTTTCCAGAAGACGGATCGCCTGTCAAAATCGAAATGCGCAGTCAGGTTCACGAATACACTTCTATGAGAATCGCAACAGAAGACGACATAAAAAAGCTTCTGTTTCTTTCAATTTCTGAAAACCTTGCCGACAACATAATTCAGACAAACGCAGCAATCGACAGCAAGCTTTTTCAAAATTGCGAAAAAAACTGTGAATTCTTCCAACTTTTAAAGACTAAGATTCAAAAATACAGCGGCCGCACAAAATCAGACACTTTTTTCGCACTCGACGCCGATTCAGTTGATTTTAAGGAAAACACCCTGCAGTTCGCAAAATCCTTTTTATCGAACGAAAATTCAAAAGGACTGTTCAAAGGAATTTATTTTTATGGGAAAAACATCCTTAGCCTGACGGAAAATTCAGCAGAACTTAAGGAACTGATTCAAACCGCAAAAAAAAACGGCTTAAAAATTCGGGTGAATTTAAGTCCTTGCGATTCGGCAAATGATTTTTTTAGGGTTTTGGATTTTTTTGAGCCACAGGTTCTGATCAACGCAGACAGCGCGGCAAATTCTGGCGAAATTTTAGCTTTGCTCAAAAAAAACTCAATTCAAACTGTTATAACGCCGGAAACCCAATTCAAAGACAAAAAAATGGATTTTTCAGAAAAGGCAAAAAGAATGCGTTCATTTTTAGAAGCAGGAATAGAAACTTTTCTCGGAACGCAGAGCATCCTTCTTTTTAATAAATCAATCAGCCAGTTTGCAAGCGAACTTTGCAACACCGGGCTTTTTACAAAAGAAGAAATGCTCTCTATCTTAAAAAACTGCTAAAGATAAACCATCAAAAGCATAATATCTGAATTTCGGATTCCAGAAATCCGGCTTGCCTGTCCGAGCGTCAACGGACGGATTTTTTCAAGTTTTCCGCGGCTTTCGGCGCTCAAAGCAGGAATTGCTCTGTAATCAAAGTCTGCCGGAATCTTGCGGTTTTCCATTTTGTGCATTTTTGCAACGCGGGCATCCTGTTTTTCGATATAATACTTGTATTTAAAATCTTCCTGGGCAACTTTCCAAATTTCTGGCGCGTAACCCGGATTTTGAGCGTCTTTTTTCTTTAGCAAAAGCGCCACGGCTTCATCAATCAAAGCATATTTTGCGCGCATAGACTGAATCTGCTTTTCGGTTTTTAAGCCAACAGCAAAGGCTTTTTCGCTAAGCCTGCGGTCAGCTGTGTCATGCCGCAGTTTCAGGCGGTACTCGGCGCGGGCGGTAAACATCCGGTAAGGCTCTTTTGTTCCAAGCGTAACCAAATCGTCAATCAAAACGCCGATATAAGCTTCATCTCGTCCCAAAATAAGAGGTTCCCATTCAGGAATCGACTCAAAATTTTCGTAACCGCTGTCGCTCTGCGCTTTCTGCAAGGCTGAATTTATCGCCTTTGTTTCTCTGGCAGAAATTTCCGCAAAAGCCGCAATTTCTTCGTCTGTCATGCCGGGCTTGTTTTGAAAAGCGCCCTTTTCCATACTTGCAGGAGCCTGTCCCATTCCAGAAGACGGAGAACAGAGAGGTCCGCAAAGTTTTTGGTGAGCTCTGGCATAAAGAGCGGCGTTAATTCCTGCAACAAGTCCCTGACCGGCAGCCTCTTCGTAACCAGAAGTTCCGTTTATTTGACCAGCGTCAAAAAGTCCGGCAACGCGTTTTGTTTCCAGGCTCGGATAAAGCTGAGTCGGCTCAACATAATCGTATTCAACGGCATAGCCCGGACGGCTTACCGTGCAGTTCTCAAAACCAGGAATTGTGCGCAAAAAAGCATCCTGAACTTCTTCCGGCAAACTTGAACTCAAACCGTTAAGATAAATTTCATCCGTCTGCAAACTTTCAGGCTCTACAAAAAGCTGATGTCTGTCGCGCTCTTCAAAACGCATTACCTTGTCTTCGATTGAAGGACAGTACCGGGGTCCAATTCCGCTGATTTTTCCGGAATAAAGAGGAGAACGATTTATATTTTTTCGGATAATTTCGTGGGTTTTTTCGTTTGTATAAACCAGATAACATGGAACCATCGGACGGTCAATTTTTTCATCATCAAAACTAAAAGGAATTACTTCCTCATCGCCTTCCTGCAGCTCAGCCTTTGAAAAATCAACTGTATGACGCAAAATTCTCGGAGGTGTTCCAGTTTTTAGGCGGCCAGTTGTAAATCCAAGGCGGTTGAGCGAATGAGTAAGACCAAAAGCACCGCCTTCGCCAATTCTTCCGCATGGAGCGTCGTATTCACCGATAAAAATGCGGCCGCCCAAAAATGTTCCGGTAGTAAGAACAACAGAGCGAACAGGAATAATTCTTCCGCGCTCTGTAACAATCGCAGTAACTTTTTGTCTTTTTCCAGAACGGGCAGCTTCCGTCAAACTTTCGGAGCGGAATTCTCCAGGAATAGAGCCTTTTTCTGCGGAAGTATCGCTGTCCGGAGGCAATGGAGAAGAAGAAGCCGTTGTCAAAATATCAACGACCGTATCCATCAAAGTGGAAAGGTTTGGCGTTGTCTCGATAGTCTGCCGCGCCAAAGAAGCATAGAGAATTTTGTCTGCCTGAGAACGAGGCGACTGAACGGCCGGACCGCGACTTTTATTCAACATACGAAACTGAATCATCGAGTTGTCTATAAGCTTGGCCATTTCGCCGCCAAGAGCGTCGATTTCCCGGACAATGTTTCCTTTTGCAACGCCACCAATCGAAGGATTACAGCTCAAACGGGCAATCGAATCAATTGTCTGAGTTACAAGAAGAGTTTTAAGCCCCATTCGGGCACAGGCCAGACAGGCTTCTGTTCCAGCATGTCCGCCGCCAATTACAGCAACATCAAATGAATCATAAAAAGACATACGAAAAATTATAGTGAAATCAAAGTTCTGTATCAAATCCAAAATAAAATTCACAAAAAAAAATATTTTTTTGTAACCTTTTCCCTTTACGTTGTTTTTCTAAGTATAAAGCGACAAAAAACAATCTCTTTATGTTACAAAAAAACTTCCTACTTTGCTTCTTGCACCAGTCTTCCTCCGGGCTGGTGCATTTTTTTTGTTTTTTGCGTCTTTTTTATTCAAAATATCAGCAATTTTTACAAATTCTGACCACAGTATATAATAAACCGTTTTTTACCGCTATTTCTTCGTAATATTTTTTCTATTTTTTTATAAAATATGCTTAAAACTTCTTTTTATCCAAAAACGATGTCTGTTTAATCCAAAAGTACTGCGTGGTTTATAATATATAGTTATTCTACGTGAGGCGACGTTTATTAAAAAAAGTGAGGTGTTATTTATGAAAGTAACCAAATTTTTAATGGCAGCAGCTTTGGTTTCGGCTGCAGCAATGTTCGTGTCTTGTTCCGATTTAAGCGAAAATTCTGAATCTTCTTCTGACTCAAGCCGTGCAGCTTCTTCGGGAACAACTTATTCTGTAGGAACAGCTTCTGATTTGTACACAGCCGCAAACAAAGTTAATCCCGGCGACACAATCAAACTGACCGCAAACATCAATCTTACAAAACAGCTTCAGCTTTTAAGAAGCGGTTCTTCTGGAAAAGTGATCACACTTGACGGAAACGGAAAAACGCTCAACTGCTCTGCATTTACAGGCTGGGGCGTAAAAGTAAACGGCTCTTACTGGACAATCAGAAAACTGACAGTCACAAAAGCTTCAGACTGCGGAATGGTTTTCCAGCTCGGAGGAAACAACCGCGCCGAATACTGCAAATTCACCTATAACGGCGACTCAGGACTTCAGGTTTACAACTCGGCTCACGACGTAACAATCACAAGATGTGAATCTTACTACAACTACGACAAAGCGACAAAAGGCGAAAATGCCGATGGTTTTGCAGCAAAACTTTCGGGCGGAAAAAACATCAAATTCAACTATTGTGTTGCAAAATACAATTCTGACGACGGCTGGGATCTTTACAGCCAGGCATATCCGGTAACTCTCAACAATTGCGAAGCCTCTTATAACGGATATATCAATTCTTCGCTCCAGACAACACCTGACGGCGACGGAAACGGATTTAAGCTCGGTTCAAAATACAAAAATGTAAGCCACAGAGTTCTTTCATGCAAATCAACATATAACCTCAAGTACGGAATTGATGCCAACGGAAACACCGCAAAGCAGACAATTACAAATTGCACTGTAAAGAACAACAAAGAAGGTCAAATTTCAAGCAGAACAAAATACTAATCTGAATTTCAAATGACTTTCTGTCCGCAAGTGCATCTCCTCCTGCAGCATTCTGCAGCATTTGCGGACTTTTTTTATTTGAGTTCATTTTTGCCCGCAATATCAAAAGCAGACAATCCATCGTTGTTTTTTATAAACGGATCTGCCCCATTTTTTAAAAGCAGAGTTGTGGTTTTTGAAGAATTTGCATAAATCGAAAACATAAGCGCCGTGTCGCCGTTTAAATTCTGCAAATTGACATCTGCGCCTTCTTTTAGAAGAAGTTTTGCAAGTGCAGAAAAATTCTGGGCAGAAGCAGTCATTAAAGGAGTCATGTCACCTTTGTTAAAGTGATTTATATCCGGATTGAATTTTAGCAAAAACCTTACAAGCGAAAGATTTTTAGAAATGCATGCATATTCAAAAGGAGTTATTCCTTCGCTGCTTTCCAAATCCAGATCTGCGCCATATTTTATAAGAAGTTTAGCCTGTTTTAAATTTCCGCAACGGCAAGCCCACATTAAAGGCGTTATTCTGCCACTCGAAAAAGCGTCCAGTTTTTGACCGTCTTGTAAAAGTTCCCTTAAAACACCACAATTTCCAGACTGAACAGCAAGCATAACAGCATTTTCGTTTTGAGAATGAGCAAGAAAATCTTGCACATCATTTTTTTTACAGCAAAAAAACAACCACAGACAAGCGACAAAAACCGCAATGCAAAAATATTTACTTTTTAACAACTTTTGCCGCTCCTATTTGATTTGTTTTTTTTGGCAAACATACGTACAAATTTTTATCTCTTAATTCTGGACTATTATAGAAAAGAGTTTTTGTTTCATATTCTGCTTTATATTTACCTTCTAAAGCAGGATCATTTATTACTATGTAATAATCCGTTTTATAATCAAAAATTCTATACAATTCTTCAGTCGAAACCAAAATACAGCCTTTTAATTCTCCATCTGCAAAACGAAATTTTACTTCGCCTCCACGAGAAGATTTACAAATTTCTATTGGCTCTAACGAAATAAGATCATTTCTTAAAGAAGCATAAACACCTTCATCAAAAAGATTTTGCCAATCATTAAAACCCTTAAAAGGTTCTGTTTTATACAAAGTCGGTCCTATAATAACATTATTAGGCACCAAACAACCAGCAGGAATAATATCGCACCCTATAAACAACCACAGACAAGCGACAAAAACCGCAATGCAAAAATATTTATTTTTTAACAACTTTTGCCGCTCCTATTTTTATTCTAGTTCTTACTTTTTCTAAACTTTATAACAAACCGTTTTATTTGTCAATTTTTGTTTTTTTTGATTTGAAGGCAAAACTTACGCCGGATGTGGCGGGCGGAGTTGGCGCAAAAAAACGGGTTGGTTTCTAAATTAACCTGTTTTTTTGTGCCAATGAGGGTTACCGAACCCAAAGCAGCCGGTTTTTAGGTAATTTGCTGCGCAAAGTCTGGCTGATTTCCGTTTTTTAGGTGGAATGCCGTCCTGTTTTTTTTGGTTAAAATTGTGCGATAATTGAAAAATCCGCGTGTTTTTTGTAAGATGTGGGAATGGATTTATTAAAGAAACTTGATGAACTGGATAAACGTTTTGCACAAATCAACGAAATGGTTCAAGATCCAGACCTTGTTAAAGACCAGAAAAAATACAAGGATGTTATGCGTGAACATGGGCATTTGACTGACGTGCTCGAAGTTGGAAACGAATACAGAAAATGTCTGTCTGGCATTGAAGATGCCAAAATGATGATTACGGCCGAAGATGATCCTGATATGAAGGAAATGGCCCGTGAAGAAATGAAAGAACTTGAAGAAAAAGTTCCTGTTCTTGAAGAACAAATTAAGCTCAAACTGATTCCGCCTGATCCTCTCGACGAAAAAAATATTATTTTGGAAATCCGCTCTGCTGCCGGTGGCGACGAAGCTTCGCTTTTTGTGCGCGATATGTGGGAAATGTACTGCCATCTTTGCGAAAGAAAAGGCTGGAAATACGAAAATCTTGAAGCGCAGGAAACTGAAGTCGGCGGTTTTAACAAAATCGTAACTCAAATTCAGGGAAAATTTGTTTATGGAACTCTGCGCTGGGAATCTGGAGTTCACCGTGTTCAGCGTGTTCCGCAGACTGAATCTCAGGGACGGTTGCAGACTTCGACAGTTACGGTTGCGGTTTTGCCGGAAGCCGAAGAAGCTGATGTAAAAATCAATCCGGGTGATGTTCGTGTTGACGTTATGCGTGCCGGCGGTCCTGGAGGTCAGTGTGTAAATACCACCGACTCTGCTGTCCGTCTTACTCATATTCCGACCGGAATTGTTGTAATTCAGCAGGATCAAAAATCGCAAATCAAAAACAAAGAAAAAGCGTGGGAAGTTTTGCGCGCCCGTCTTTTTGATTTTCAGCAGTCAAAACTCGATGCAGAACGCTCTGCTGCCCGCAAAAATATGGTTGGAAACGGAGACCGCTCTGAAAAAATCAGAACGTACAATTATCCGCAGGATCGCGTAACTGACCACAGAATCAACTTGACTTTGCACAACCTGCCTTCGTTTATGATGGGAAACATGGACGAAATGCTCGACGCTTTGAACGTTTACGCAAAAGAAGAACAGTTCAAAGAACTTGACTCATAAAACGGAAATACAACCTTGAATATTCTTGAGGCAAAAAAATACGGAAAGGAGCAGCTTAAAAACTCTCCTTCTCCCGACCTGGACGTTTCTGTGCTTTTGCAGTTTGTTACAGGTTTTGACAGAACGCAGCTCCTTTTAAAACGGGATTGCAATCTGTCAAAAGAACAGGAAACAAACTTTTTAGATGCAATTAAGCGGCGAAAAACAGGACTTCCAGTTGCCTATATTACCGGACACAAGGAATTTTACGGTTACGATTTTTATGTAACGCCGGCAGTTTTAATTCCAAAACCAGACACTGAAATTCTCATTGACCAGGCATTAAATTCTTTCGCGCTTTTTTATTCAAAAAACGAAAATAAAGACGGAAGCATAAAAAAAATTCCAGAAATCTGCGACATGTGCAGCGGAAGCGGCTGCGTTGGAATTTCTGTACTCAAGGCGCTTTTAGAAAATGACGGAATTCCGGTAAACTGCCTGCCAAAAATGACATTTGTCGATATTTCGGCAGATGCTTTGGAAATTACCAAAAAAAACGCAGAAAGGCTTTTGGGTAAAGGCGAAAAATTAAACAATCCGGAAAACCTGACTTCCGCTCTTTCAAAAATCCGGTTTATTCAGTCCAATTTGTTTGAAAACGTACCTTTTTCTTTTGATTACATTTTGACAAATCCGCCTTATGTTCCTCATTCTGAGAGTCTTGAACTTTTAAAAGACGGAAGAAGCGAACCTTTGCTTGCTTTGGACGGCGATGTTGGCTCTGACGGAGAATATTCTGGAACAGAAGATGGACTTTTTTTGATAAAAAGGCTTGTTCCCCAGTGTTTTGAGCATCTTGTCTGTGGCGGAACTCTGATAATGGAAACTGGAGAATACAATGCCGAACAGACCGCAAAACTTTTTGAAAAGACGGGTTTTAAAAACGTTCACATCGAAAAAGACCTGAACGACATGCTCAGAGATGTAACCGGAACAAAACCTCATAGCCTTGCTTTTTCTAACATTGCGTAAAGAACTTCAATTTCTGATTCGCTCAAAGTCCTGTATTCTCCGGGTTTTAAACTTTCGTCAAGAACAAGTCCTGCCATTTTTATCCGCCTTAAAAAAACAACTTCGTTTCCAAGCGCACGGAAAATTCTTTTTACTTCGTGAAATTTTCCTTCTGTCAGAGTGATTTTGCATTCATTTTCGTTTAACCAGTCGATTTTTGCTCCACCGCTTTTTTGTTCACCTGCTTTTTTTTCTGGCGGAAGAACAAGCCCATTCTCTGCTTTTTTAGCGTAATTTTTTTGCTCAGAAGAGGAAACTGAATTTTTAAGTCCAACAAGATAAGTTTTTTCAATTTTGTTTTGAGGCCGCGTCAAAAAATCAGAAAGTTTGCCGTCGTTTGTAAAAAGCAAAAGTCCTTCAGTGTCTGCGTCAAGCCTGCCAATAGAATGAAGCTTTGCACCATTTTCGTCAGCCAAAATATCTTTTGTAAAAGCCTCATAAACAGTCTGCCGCCTGTCGCTTACTGTAGAACAGACAAAACCAGACTTCTTGTTCATGAGAAAGTAAAATTTAATCTTAGGAATATGTTTTTTACGCATAACAGGAGTTTGAATTGCAAGGATGCAATTTTATGCAGATTTTATAAAAAATCATAATCTTAAATAAAAAACACTGCGCCACGGATGGCGCAAAAATGTAAAGAGAGAAAATTCTGTTTGCCTTTTGGTGAACAGAATTTTCTCGTTGACATAAAATTGCAAGGATGCAATTTTATGTCAATGATTTTACACAAAAAAGCTCTATGCCTTCGCCAGTAAATTTTTGTTTTACTGCGTTTACAACAGCTTTAACCATGGATAAATCTTTGTCGTCAATATACGAAATCAAAAGAAAATTTGTTTCTGGCCAAGTTGAATTTCCAAGTTTATAACTATTTTTTCCGCGCCCGGTCACAAGAGGCACGATTGTATATTGTATATCAGGAACTTTTTCTTCCAGCAAAACCGTTATTTCTTCCTGAACCGACTGATTAGCAATTATTTCACAGCGAATCATAATGCCCCCAATAAAAAGAACAGTGCGCCAAGGATGGCGCAATAATGTAAAGAGAGAAAAATCTGTTTGCCTTTTGGTGAACAAATTTTTCTCGTTAAAACAAAATCGCAAGGAAGCAATTTTGTTTTTATTTTTCACCCGTCAAAATTACTTCGATCCGGCTTTTTTCGCGTTTTTTTTCTTTCATTATAAGTGAATACAAAACCGGAATAAAGAAAAGCGTTACAAAGGTTGATGACGTAAGTCCTCCGACAACGGCAACTGCGATAGGCTGAACCATAGCCGCACTTCCTTCTGTCGCAAAGCACATTGGAATCATTCCGAGAATTGTCGTTAAGGTTGTCATCAATACTGGACGCAGGCGGCTTACCCCGGCTTCGAGGCACGCGTCTTTCATTTTTCGTCCGCGGTCTATAAGCAGATTCGTGTAGTCAACCAAAATAATTCCATTGTTTACTACAATTCCGACAAGCATGATAATTCCGACCGCGCTTGTCATACTGAAAGCCTGCCCCGCAAATTTAAATATGAATACCACTCCAATTATCAGGAATGGAATTGTCGTCAGGTTGATTATCGGCGCTTTGAAACTTTCGTAAGTTCCTGCCATTACGCCAAATACAAGAAGAATCGCCATTATTCCTATCAAAAGATATGTTCTTCCCTGATCTTTTGTATCTTTCCAGGCTCCTTCGTAAACAACAGAAACGCCTTCTGGAATAATAAAACTTTCTGCAATTCCATTTTTTATTTCCTGAACAATTTCTGTCGAATTTCGGTCTGTTTTTTTGTCTGCCGTCACAGTAACGCGCCGTGTCTGATTTTCGCGGCGGATTGTGACAGGACCAAGACCTTTTTTTACTTCCGCAAAATTTGCAACACTTACCATGCCGTTTGTGCCTTTTACGTAAATCTGTTCAAGGTTTGCGGTAGATTTTCTGTCGTTTGGCTCGTAAAGAAGAACCATATCGTACTCTTTGCCGTTTTCGCGGTAAGTTGTCGCCGTAACACCGTTCACTGCGTAATTGATTTCTTTAGCGACAGTCGTCACATCAACTCCAAAAGAATAAGCGCGCTGTCTGTCGATTACAATCTGAATTTCTGGAAGTCCGCGGTCTGTATCTATTGAAACTTCTCCAATATCATCAATTTTTTCCATTACATCCCGGATTTGAGAGGCAATGTCCATAGCCTTGTCCAAATCGTCGGAACGCACACGGATTTTAAATTCAGAACCTGTCATCTGCCGTCCAAATCCCTGACTAAAAGTAAATCTTGCGCCCGGATATGAATTAAAATATTTTCTGAGTTTAGCCTGCACGGTATCGGAAGTATCAATTTGCTTGCTGGAATCCTCCGGCAAATTGATTTGAATTGAACCTTTGTTTGTGCTTGAAGTCCGGCCTGTTCCAATCGAAGTAATTACAGTCGTGTAGCCCTGAATCTCTTTTTCGACAATTTTTTCAAAATCTTTTAAAACAGCTGTGGTTTCAGAAAGCGGAGTTCCGTTTGCAAGAGTCAAATTCAGCGTCACACTAGAGTCCGTTCCGTTGTTCATCATGTTGACTTTTAAGGTTGGAATCAAAAGAAACGACATTAAAAGCGCGCAAATGCAGACAAATACAGTCAAAGCCCTGTGCTCAAGAGCGGCTTTTAAGCCTTTTCTATACGCCTTTGTAACCAATGTCATTGGAATTTCTAAAATTTCGTAGAATTTGGCAAGCGGTTTAAATCGAATCGGTTTTTCCGCCCTGTTTGTAAGAGGCAAAAATACACCAGCAAGAACTGGAACCAAAAACACTGCAACAAAAAGCGAAGAAACAAGCGCAATTACGACGGTAAAAATAATTCCCTTGAACATCTGCCCCATCATTCCAAGTTCTTTTATAAAGAAGATAAATGGCAAAAATACGCAGATTGTCGTAAGGTTTCCAGAAGTTACGCTCATGAGCATTTCCTGCGAGCCTAAGACAGCGGCAATTTTCGGTTTTGCACCGCGGCTTCTGTAAACATAGATATTTTCAATCATTACGATTGATGCATCTACAATCATTCCAACACCCAAAATCAAACCAGTCAAAGTCATCATATTGAGGGTAATTCCGGCAAAATTCATTGCTAAAAGAGTGATTATAATTGAAAGAGGAATTGAAATTGCGATTATTAAGGTTGATTTTCCCGATTTTAAGAACAAAAAGAGAATCAAAACTGCGAGTATAAGTCCTGAATATGCCGAATCCAAAAGAGTTGCAATCGTATCGTTAATCGATTCTGAGTCGTCAGAAATTACATCGAGGATTACATCGCTTGGCATAATATCCTGAATTTCTGCGATTTTTTCGCGGGTCGCCTTTGCAACAGTAACGGTATTTTTTCCAGACTGTTTTGTAACAGAAACGTAAATGCCTGGAAGTCCGTTAATGTAAACTTCGCTCGACTTGTCTTTGTAACCCATGTAAACGTTTGCAAGGTCGCTTAAGCGCACAACATAATTATTTTTTGTCGTGATTATCGTGTCCGCAACTTCTTCTACGCTGGAAAATTCCCCTGTAGTTCTGATTGTGTAGTCTGTTTCGCCTTCGTTGATTTTTCCGCCGCCAAGCTCAAGATTCTGTTTAGAAAGGGCGGCCGAAAGATTTGCCATTGTAAGACCGTAAGCCGAAAGCCTGTTCTGAGAAACATCAACTCTCAGGATTTTTTCACGTCCGCCAGAAACGCTCGCCTCTGCAACTCCGTCAACCTGCTCAAGAAGATCTACAATCTGGTCTTCGGCGATTATTTTTAAGTCGTCGTTTGAACGGTTTCCACGAACTGCAATCCTCATAATCGGCATAGAATCCGCATTCATTTTAAAAATCGAAGGAGAACTTGCATTGTCCGGAAGACTCCGCGTTACGCGGCTAATTTTGTCGCGAATGTCGTTCGTAACGCTTTCCAAGTCCGTTCCATAGTTAAATTCAAGGCTGATTGAAGAAGAACCTTCGGAAGATGTGGAAGTAAGAGATTTTAATCCGCTCAAGGAAACCAGCTGCCCTTCCAAAACTTTCGTAACCGTTTTTTCTACAGATTCCGGGCCTGCATTTTTATAAGTCGTACGAACATTTATGTAAGGAGAATCAACATCCGGCATCAAACTTACAGCAACATTTTTAAGAGTAAAAATTCCGATTGTTCCAAGCAGTGCAAAAACGATTAACGTTAAAACAGGATGCTCAAGAGTTTTTTTTGAAATAGACATAAGTTCCTCACTTTTTTTTGCACAGTCATCAGTTCTTTTTTTTCGGGCTGGAAATATCCAGTATTTTGGAACCGTCACCCAAACTCGTCATTCCCTGTATAACAACTTTATCGCCTGCTTTTACACCGCTTAAAATCTGAACATACCCGTCAACGGTTTTTCCTTTTTCAACTTTTACTTTAGAAACAGTTTCGCTGTCGCCAGAAGAATTTACGATATATGCAAAAAAATCATCTCCGTTCTGAACAAGCGCATCCGACGGCATTACGACAGCACCCGAGTAATCTTCCGTATAAAGCTTAACCTTTGCAAACATTCCGGCATTTATGCGTTCGTCGTGGCGGTCAAAAGTCAAAATAACTTCTTTTGTACGGGTTGTCGCAGCGACAACAGGCGAAACTCTGCTCACCGTTGCCTCAAAAATCACGCCAGGATACGCTTCTACAGAAACTTCTGCCTTCAGCCCCTTTTTTAAAACCGCAACATAACGCTCCGGCACATTTGCCGTAACCTGAAGATTATTGATGTCGCCGATTATCGCAATCGCCGTGCTCGTAGTAACTTTTTTGCCGTTTTTTAGCGGAGTCGAAATCACACTTCCAGAAATCGGCGCGTAAACTGGACTTGAACGGTAATTTGTTCCAGGCTCGCTCGGATCAACATAGGCAATTATGTCGTTCTTCTTTACGCTGGAACCAAGCATGACAGAAGTCGAAATTACTTTTCCGCCCATATCCGGATAAACCGAAACCGAATTTTGACTTTCAACTTCTCCATTCGTGTTTACATAACCGTGGAGAGTTGTAATTTCTGCCGTCATTGTCCGAACAGAAACAACGGCACTGTTTCCGCCGCGTCCACCTCTTCCTCCAACACCAGCTGGTTTTCCAGAAGATTTTCCGATTGTTTTTGCATAAACTGCCGTCAAAACAACTGCAATAAGCGCAACAGCGGCAACAATAAACGATTTTCGTATTTTCATTTTGTCAAGCTCCCAAAATCAGCACCGATTGTGCTTTCTAATTTGATTATAGTTTTTGCAAGGGTCAAAATCTCGCTGTTAAGAGAAACCTTTGCCTGTAAAAGCGTATTATTTGAATTCTGCAGGGAAAGCAAATCCTTTGTTCCGCGATTGTACGCTTCGCTCGTCATAGAATAATTTTTTTCGGCAAGCTCAACATTCGCCTGCTTGTATTTTATTGCTTCCTGGCTCTGCTTTATTGAACGCAGGCTTGAATTTATAGTCAGAATAAAAGTTTTTCTCTCGTTATCAATCTGAAGCTCAAGATCAGAAACCTTATCCTTTGCACTGTCGATTGCATTGTTTTTTTGCGACCACGGCAAAACTCCGTCCAAAGGAATTGACGCGCTCAAACTAACCGAAGCCGTTTTTTTAGGATCAGACGCATCGTCTTTTCCAACATACCAGGCCGAATCTTTCCAGGACAAATTTGCATTCAAAGACGGCGCAAAAGCCGAAAAACGCTTATCCATTACAGAAACCTTTGCGCTTTCGAGCTGAGATTCGAGGGTTTGAATGGTCGCCGAAGTCACATTTTTTTCTTCAACCTTAATTTCGCCCAAATAAAGATAATCGTCCAGAGAACCTGTAAATTCAATTTCGTCAGCAATCGCAAGTCCCAAAACCTGCTTAAAATTATCAAGGTCGTTGATATAAGTCGTGTAAGCATTTTCAACCGTCGGAATCTTCGACTTATAGTTTACTTCCGCGCTCAAAGCGTCAACTTCGCTCAACCTGCCGGCATTGTATTTTTGAAGATTGCTTTCGTACTGCTGCTTTGCAATTCTTAAATTTTCTTCCTGAAGTTCAATGTTTTCCTTTTCGTACAAAAGTCCGTAATAAGACTGGCGGACAGAAAGTTCAATCTGCCTGACAGCCTCGTCAAAACTGATTTTGCTCTGTTCAAAAGCAAGCTGAGCGCTCTTTATCGAAGTAAAAAGATTTGCCGAAAGCGAAACAGAAACGCCCGCATTAACGCCAAAACTCGCATCAAAGTCAGAAGACTGGTCGCCTCCCGTCAAAAAATCAACAGGAACGGTCGAACTTGCGCCAACAGACACACTCGGACTCACAGAATTCCAGCTGTCCTTTTTTGCACGCAAAGCCGCATCAAGAGTAATTTTCTGCCTTTTTATCGAAACATTGTTTTCTTTTGCAATTTTAACCGCGTCTTCCACCGAAAGAGCGTATTTTTTAGCATTTTCCGCCGCATAAACATTTGCCACAAGCAACATTCCGGCAAAAATAACTGTCTTAAAAACCGTCTTTTTCATCAAAAGCCATTCCTGTTTTATATTTTTTGGGGCCATTTTTGCTTTCGCAAAAACCGGGCTTTCCGTACTTCCGCGCTCCTGCGCTCCATTCCTGCGTTGCACTCCGGAACGCCTCCGGCGGTACTTCAATCCCTTGTCCGTAAGGACAAGGCCGTTCGCTTTAGCGAACACGTCAATAATCGAGTTTTGCGTTAGCAAAATCTCGCAGCGTGCTTGCACGCACAAATCCCTTGTCCTGTTTCAGCAAAATCTCGTAGCGTGCTTGCCACGCACAAAATCCCTTGTCCGTTTTTTACCTATAAATTCTTTTTATTCTTCTATTATAATCTTTTATTTCCAGTTTTTTCATTAGAAAATGCAAAATCAAAAATAAGAAAACACTTATTTTTTTTAACAGTTTGTAATAACTTTATAATGACTGCAAATTGTGGTATTATCTAAACAAATTTGCCTGTATTCAGATACATAAAAATCTGATGGGAGATGTTTTATGGCATTCGACATCATTACAAACAGCACGGAATTTGACAAAGAAATTCTGTTAAATCAGTTTTTTGCCACCTTTGGAGAAAATTATACTCAGCAGGAAAAAGACTTGTTTACACAAGCATGGAACTTTCTCTGCGAAAAAACATCTGCCTTAACGCGTTCCTGTGGAAAACCATATCATCTGCATCCAATGCGTGTCGCTTCAATTCTGGCAGAATCAAAAATGGACGGAGAATGTATTGTCTGCGGTCTTTTGCATTCAATTTTTGAAATTCCAGACATAACAACAAAAGAAGTCGAAGACAAATTCGGACCAGTCATCGAACGAATTGTTTATGACACTTCAAGAATCACCGGCATGAAAATCAATGCAAGCTCAATCCAGCAAGCGGACAATATCCGAAAAATGCTCTTTGCAATGATTGACGACGTTCGCGTAATTCTCGTAAAACTCGCCGACCGCCTTGACCGGATGCGCCACCTAAAATCTATCGAAGAAAAAAAACAGCGTCTTGTTGCCGCTGAAGTTATCGACATTTGGGCTCCGCTTGCAGATCGTCTTGGTATGCAAACTATGAAAAACGAGCTTGAAGATTTAAGCCTAAAATATTCAAACCCGGACGTTTTTCAGCAAATTAAGGCGATTGTAAATCAAAAACAGGGAGAACGCGCCTCTTACCTCGATAAGGCAGTTCAAGCCATCTACAAGGCTTCGGAAAAGGCAGGAATAAAAGTGACAGTTTCGAGCCGGGCAAAGCATTTTTATTCAATCTACAAAAAAATGCAAAAACGCAACGTTCCTGCAGCCCAGCTCTACGACCTTCTCGCGCTGCGTGTAATCTGCCAGACAAATGCGGAATGTTACACCTTGATTGGAATTGTACACGGACTGTGGAAACCAATGGAAGGCCGTTTTAAGGATTACATCGCCATGCCAAAGGCAAACGGCTATCAGTCGCTCCACACAACCGTCATGTGCGAAGGCCGGCCTCTCGAAATCCAAATCCGCACACAAGAAATGCACGAACAGGCGGAGCACGGTGTTGCGAGCCACTGGCTTTACAAAAAAGGCACAAATCACGACAAAGTTGATGTAAGCAACCTCGGAATTTTCAATCAATTGCAGACTCTCAAAAACGAAAAACTCTCGGACGAAAGTTTTTTTGCCGAATTAAAAGGAGAACTTCTTTCTGACGAAATTTTCGTATTCACTCCAAAAGGCGACGTCATTCATCTTCCTGCCGGAAGCAATGCAATTGACTTTGCATACAGCGTACATTCAAAAGTTGGCGAAAAAATCGTAGGCGCAAAGGCAGATGGAAAAATCATTCCTCTCACACAGCCGCTCAAAAACACACAGATTATCGAAATTATAACAAATCCGCAGGCTCATCCGACAGAAAATCAGTTAAAATCTGTGCACACGTCAAAAGCCCGCTCCAGAATCCACAGCTGGCTTGTTGCAAACGATCCTACTTTTGTGGACAAGGCTGCAGAAGCCCAGAGGGCGGCAGATTTAGCGGCAAACAACGGAAGAGCGCGCGCAATCCAGGAAGAAAAAAAGCGAAAACGTTCCGTAAATCCGGAACTTGCAGAAAAGAAGATTGATGAGCGTTACACCGGCGAAGTAAAAGTCGAAGGAATGAAAAATGTATTCTATAAACTTGCAGGCTGCTGCCGTCCAAAACCGGGCGATGTAATCGTAGGATACTCAAGCACCCGAAACGGAATCATGGTTCACAGGGCAGACTGTCTTACCTTCCAGCGAATCGAAAATATCGAGCATAGAATGGTCGATGTTTCGTGGGCCGTAAGGGAACTGCCTCAAAAAAAAGTGTAAATCTGCAAAAAAATACCCTGCCTAGAGTTTTTAACAATGCTTTGGCAGGGCTTTGTTTTTTACAAAAATTTTAGCGTCCTGTATAACGAACCTGACCTTCGACAAAATCAGGATTTTTTGTACGGATTATTGTTCCAGCAGGAATTTCTGCTTTTGTGTAAATTGCACAGTCGTGGTCTGGATTTACCCAGTCGAGGATTGTGCCGTTTTTTGGATTTACAAAAATGTAGTCGTTTCCGCAAAGTTTTTCTGACAGAATATCCGGGCTTACAAGTTCCAGATCAGTTCCTTTGTCCGTTTTGTTGAGCGATTCATAAAGATAAAGTCTGTATCCGTCAATTTTTTTAACAGAGTGAACAACTTTTTCCGGATGCTCTTCAAGATCCTTTTCTACAGCGGAGCGCATACGCGGATCCATTTCTTCTAGTTCTTTCTGTCGTGCTTTTTCGAGCTCTTCGCCATTTTTAAAGACTTTTTCCAGGTCGCTTCCGGTAATTTCTTCAATAACAGACCCAGCCATATCGTAAGGACTGTCGCTTGCTCCAACTGTAGTTTCGTCAGCATGGGCACGGCTGTAATAAAAACCAGTTGTACTTTCGCGGTGAGGAACTTCTTTTAAACTTGAAATAAAAGGAGCCGCTTCTTCGGCAGAAATTTTTCCTTCGAGGGCATCGAGCGCTTTTCGGTAAGCACGTGTAACCATCGAAACGTAATAAATCGACTTCATTCGTCCTTCAATCTTGATTGCATCGACTCCGGCCTTTTTCATATCAGCAAGATGGTCAATCATGCACAAGTCTTTTGAAGAAAGAATTGCCGTAAAGTCGTCGCCTTCAAAAACAGGAAAATATTCTCCCGGACGTTTATGTTCCTGAAGAACAAGGTTTCCGCTCTGAGCAAGAGCTTTTGCCTGAGCCTGAGTTAATTTTGACTGACTTCCATCTGCGCAAGAAAGGGAAGGAACAGTTTCGAGAAGATTTACAATTTTTCCGTCAGAAAGGTGGAATTCAGGATTTTTTATGCCAACGTCAAAATCCCAGCGGCAGGACTGCGAACAAAAACCGGACTGTGCGCTGCGGCCTGTAAGGTAGGCGCTCATAAGACAACGCCCAGAATACGCAATGCACATTGCGCCGTGAGCAAAACATTCAAGCTCAACATCGGGATTTGCGTCTTTAATTTCACGAATTTCGTTCAAACTTGTTTCGCGTCCGAGCACAACTCTTTTAAAGCCGATTCTATTGTACATTTTTACGGCTTCTTTATTCATGCAGCTGGCTTGAGTTGAAAGGTGAAGATGTGCATTTGGAAAATTCTTTTGCAAAATGTCGACCATTCCCAAATCTTGCACGATAAATGCATCAATCGGATACTGCTTAAAATAGTCAAGATTGTCCAAAAAAGCCTTTATGTCCTGATTGTGAAAAGCAATATTCAATGCGCAAAAAAGTCTTTTTCCAGGAAAGCGTTTTTTTAATTCAATTACGCGGTTGTATTCATCTTCGTAAAAATTGTCGGCTTTTACGCGCAATGAAAATTTTTTAAGTCCAATGTAAGCTGTGTCTGCTCCGTAATTATACGCATAAGACAATTTTTCGATATTTCCAGCAGGGCAAACCAATTCCATCGTTATAAACCTTCCTTAATTTTTTGTACTGTAAAAAGCCGTCCGATTTTTTCAACGGCAAGATGCGATTCTTCAAAATATTCATCCGCAAGCTGAAACATTGCCGGCATATTTTTCCAGACATCCAAAGTGCATTTTCCGCCGGCTTCAAGAAGAATTCTTTCCATTCGTTCAGCATCATCAAGCAAATATTCATTTTCTCCCATCTGAATATAAACAGGAGGAAAAGAACGAAGCTGCTCTTTTGTAGCACGAAGCGGAGAAACAAAAGGAATGTTCCGGTTATTTTGAAAAGTGTACATTTCTGCGGCACGGAACATTGATTCTGCGGTATAAAGCTCATCGCAAACTTTTTTTTCTGTAAACTTTTTAGAATCAGCCCCAAGATCAAGCCAAGGACTAAAAAGCACGATTTTTGCAATCGAAGAACGGAGTTTTTCAGAAAGGCTCAAAACAAGGCCAAGCGCAATCGAAGCGCCAGAACCGTCAGCCATTATAATTATTTCTGATTTTGAATCATCGGGATTTTTTGAATTATCGTATTCAAGTGAATTTGCAACAAGCTCTTCAGTGTAAATCGTCCTAAAAACATTTTGAACATCTTCGAGGGAAGCAGGATAAGCGTGGGTCGGAGCAAGCCGAAATTCCGGAACAACGGCACGGGCGCTTGCAGCAGCGGCAAGAGAAGCGGCAAAATTACGGTAAGCCTGTTTTGAACCGCCGACAAAGCATCCGCCGTGAATATAAAGAATTATCCGTTTTGTAATGTAAATTTCCGGCAAAAAAAGGTCGCAATTAACTCCAGCATAAGAACGTTCTGAACATTCAACATTATTAGGCAAGAGCGAATTTGTAAAAACTGAATCAAATTTCGCTCTAAACGATTTTACATCGGACTTTAACGAGAAAAATAAGTTTTTCAGCTTTTTTAATGCGGCTTTGCGATTTCCGGAAAGATTCATAATAGAATAGCACAATAGCATAATATTAAAAATTTTGCTACAGTTACGACTATGCCAATAAGAATTCAAAGCGATCTGCCGGCACGCACAGTGCTGGAAAACGAAAATATCTTTGTAATGACGGAAAACCGGGCCGCCACACAGGATATTCGTCCTCTAAAAATAGCGATTGTCAATTTAATGCCAACAAAAGAGACAACAGAAACACAGCTTCTGCGGCTTTTGGGAAACACTCCTCTTCAAATAGACATTTCGCTTGTCAGAATGGAAAATCATGCCGCAAGTCATGTAAGTTTAGAGCATCTTGAAAAATTCTATATTCCGTCGAGCGACATTTTTAAAAACAAGTACGACGGTCTTATAATTACTGGCGCACCTGTCGAACAGATGCCGTTTGAAGATGTCGATTACTGGAATGAGCTTTGCGACATCATGGACTATGCAAAAAAGAACGTCTTCAGCACGCTTTACATCTGCTGGGGAGCGCAGGCAGGACTTTATCACAATTATGGCATAAAAAAAGTTCAGCTCGAAAAAAAAGCTTTTGGCGTAATTCCAAACCATAAGGTTACAGAAAACGACCCTCTTCTGCGCGGATTTGATGATATTTTTCCAGTTCCTACAAGCCGACATACAACTGTCAGCCGAAACTCAATCTTAAAAGTAAAAGATTTGACCGTTTTGGCAGAAAATCAGGAAAACGAAATTACTTTGTGTAAAAGTTCAGACAACCGCTCGATTTTTATGATGGGACATCTTGAATACGACACAGAAACCCTTTCAAAAGAATACTGGCGCGACAGAAATAAAGGGCTTCCGATAGAAATTCCTTTAAATTATTTTCCAGAAAACAATCCTGAACAAAAACCGTACAACGTCTGGAGAAGCACGGCTCATTTGTTTTTCAGCAACTGGCTAAACTATTACGTTTATCAGGACACGCCATACGACCTCGAAAAAATTTAGCATTCTCAAAGCTTTGTCGCTTAAAAAACTGCTACAAAGCAATCTGACCGCTATTTTTCTACATGCATCCAGGTTAATTCGTGTTTATTGTAATGAAGGTGAACAACACGGCTATTCGGAATATCGGCAAACTTTTTTACAAGTTCCCAGTCGATTTCGCCCTGCATTTTTATCGTGCAAATCATATTTTTTGTGCGGCCACTTTCCAGCCAAAGATTTATCCATTCTAAAAGGCGCTCTGGATAGCAGATTACATCGCTAAAAACCCAATCAAGTTTTTGACAGTCAAGTTCTGCGCAAACTTCTTCCGGTTTTAAGGTAAACGCATCATGTGCCAAAAATTTTACGTGGGAATCTTTCATAAGGGAAGGAACAAGTTCGGCCCGGTCAACAGCAAAAACGTCCGCTCCAAGACCGCGCAAAACCCAAGTCCAGCCGCCCGGACAGGCACCAGCTTCAAAACATTTTGAATTTTTTCCTGGAAGCTCAACTCCAAAAAAATGATGCGCCAAAGTCAGGCTTTCCTGAATTTTAAGATACGCACGGCTCGGAGGATTTTCGTGGTCTTCTACAAAATTTATAAGTCCGGCAGGAATTGAACTCGAGGTTACAGCTCCTGCAAAAATCGTCTTTTCGTCAATTAAAGTGTAAAGTCCCATCGGCGACTTTGGAATTTCGAGAGAAAAATGTTTTTCGCCGGTTTCTTCATCAACCTTAAAAAAATTCTTGTCCTTTAAATTGATGTAAGGCAGTTTTTCTTGAATCAAAGCTCCGCGTCTAAAAAATTGATACTGATAAGGCGCCCAATTCCGCTGAATTTCTTTTAGAGCGCGAGACGCTTCTCCTATTGATTCAAAACGAAGCAAAAACGGCTCTGTCAGGGCAACGCTCGCCCAATACGGCAAATCTCCGTTTTTTGCAGATTTAGTTTCTGGTCTGGAATCCACACAAAAATCAGGACAATAAAGCAAATCGCCAAACCACTGGCAGTTTTGGCTGGCAAAAGCAGAACCAGAAATTGTTGCGGCAGAAAGAATTTTTCCATAATTAAAACGTCTGGAAAGTTCAGAAGTAAGGAGATTTTTACATTCAGGAAAAGCAAGAAAAGCAGTTCCTTCTAATTTTGTTATACAAACTGGCATGTGTCACCTTGAGGCATTATTCCATCGAATTTTTCAACCATTTCTTCTTTTTGACGCTGCAAAATATAAGATTGCAACGCTTCAGAATCCAAAGAATGAAGAAAAAGAAATCCCACTTCCGAAGAGCCGTCGTCTTTTTGATTAAACCACTGAGGATGGCACATTAAAACCAGGGCATCTTTACCAGCGCGAGAAAGACGAAAATGAATTTCGTAATCATTTTCCATATTGATTGAAACAGGTGCGTCATAATGAACTTTACAGCCACTCAAACTGATGTCTTCGAGAGCACCTGCAACAGGAGAAATCTCCGTACATTCGGCACGCCCAAAATCATTAAAGCGGATGTCTTTTCGAAAATTAAAATCCATGTTCGTACGATTATGAACAATAAAAAAATTAAGGTCAAGGAATGTTTTTTTATAAAACAAAAAAGTTCTTTTTACGAAAAAACTTACGCCGGGTTGTAGCAGCGCAAAGCGTTAAAAAAGCGGATTATGAAAATAATTCGCTTTTTTAATGGAGCGAAAGCGGAACTGCGAAAGACCGGTTTGACAGTTCAATGCCGTCCAAATTTTTATTAGTTTTATTCTTTTACGCACAAAACTTTTCGTGTTTCGTCGATTCCAGGGCCAACAACACGCACAAAATAAAGTCCGCGCGCTACCGGTTTTGAGGCGTTGTTTGTTCCGTTCCAGCGGTAATAATGAGTTCCGGAGTTTACGCGTCCGTGATTGAGTCGTTTTACAATGTTTCCGTCGATAGTCATGACAAAAACGTTGAGATTTCCTTCTTCCGGCACATTTACTTCCAGAACGGCCTGCTCCCGCGCATTTACGTTTATTACATTGTTGAGAATTGTAACTCCACCGCGCTGCTGCTTTATGCTTTTTATCTTGAACGACCACAAATCGACAAAAGAAAAATCGCCGGCATTTATTTTTTCAAGCGGCATTTTTAGCGCATAAAGAGGAACAGGATGAGAAGGATTTGCCGAACCGCCTGTAAAATCGTCTGCATCGTTGTCGAGCAAAATGTCGTTTCCGTCCGCGTCTGTAATTTTGAACAAAAACTGAACCTCATCTCCACTTTTAAAACCGTAATCTTCGTTTTTAAGAGTGTAATTCCACAAAATTCCGTTGCCACCGTCCGCACTTTCTGGAAAAATTTCGCTCATAACAGAAGAATTCGGATGAGTTGCAACTGCCTTTAGAGAAGTCGGAAGCCAAACCCTCCAGTCTGTCCCAAGCAAAAGATTTATTTTGTCGCTTATCATTTCTGAAGAAAGGGCTGAACTTTTTGAAGGCACGAGTAAAAACTTTCTGTCAGATTTCATTTCGCCGTTTATTTTTATCTGGAGAGTAATGTCCCTTTGTTCGACAAGCGCGCCGTAGTTTCCCTGTTCCGCCGAAAAATCATGAACTGCGTAGTCGCTAGAAACGGAAGCTGTGTTTTGACCGTAAATGCCTTTTTCGTTCCAGTCGTCATCGTCTTTTGGATTTGCATAGGCATAAAGAACGTCCAGCGCGTTTACTGCAAAGTCGCTCAGAGCGTGTCCTGAATTTTGTGTCATGTAGTTTCCTAAAAAGTCGCGGATTTTTGTGTCTGCGACAGTAATTCCGACTCCGTCTTCAACTTTCTGCGAATTATAGCCAACATTTCTGAGCCAAAATTTTTCTACGTCTGAAAGATTTATTGTTTTTTTGAGGGTGAACAAAAGCGCCGTGTATTCGTCCGAAGAAGAAACATATTCTGCTTTTGTAATTGCGTTTTCTTCGGCCGAAGCTCCTGCGGAAGAACCTTTTTTTACCAAAATAAAACTTTCTGCAATCTGCGACAAGGCTTCGTTCAAGTCCGCTTCGCTCAAATTTTTGAAGAATCTGTTTTCGCTTCCAAAAGCAAGCTGCTTTGAAAAAATCGCATAAATTTTATTTTCGCCAATCGGGGCTAGCGTCATGACAATCGAAGGCGGAGTTACATCAAGCGATGTGAATTTTGTTTTTTGCGTGTATGAACTTGAAAGAAGGTTTCCGGCAAGATCCGTTATGTAACTGTCTTGAGGAGAATAATAAACTTCGAAAGTTGTCCGGAGTGCAAGGGTTTTGTCGCTCAAAGGAATGCGAATGTAAAGTCCGTCGGCTTGAGTTTTTGTATGCTGTTCTTTAAAAATATTTCCGTAAACGACAGGAGAAATGTCGGTTCCTTTTTCAAACGAAAATTCTCCTGTTTCGAGCCCATTTTCAGAATCGTCGGATTTTTTTATTTTATAAGAGAAATTTGAATTTGCATTTTTAAGAGAGCAAAGCCTTATTCCGCCGAGAGTTTTTGAATTTGAATAACTGTCGTCTGGACGCGCACCGCCACGATTGTCCGGCAATTTTCCGTCTTCGTTCCAACCTTTTCTTGTCCGCCACCAGGAATTCCATTTTTGAGCCTGAGTTTTGTCGTTGTCGAAAAAATGCATCTCGATAAATTTTAAGGTCGTGTCCGAAGGCGTATTTGAAGTTCCCAAAATTTCGTACGAATCAGCATATTCTCCCAAAGCCCAGCTGTTCCATGAAGTTTCGGATTTTATTACAGGAGCAACAACAGGACAAAGAACGTCCCATTCGCCGTAAAGAGAGTCAGTTTTAGAAACGTCTTTTTCTCCGTCTGACGAATAGTTATTTACCGTCAAAACCTGCAACTTGTGGTTTGTTTCCGTACCTTTTGAATCAATTATGTTACCAGAAAGATCACTTATTGCGGAATTTTCGAGAGAATACACAATTCCTGCTGGTGTTTCTGCTTTTTGAATGTACCCCGGCCAGTAAAGATATTCGCCGTTAAAAGAAGGATTCAGGCTGTCGCTAAAACTTACAGTCCCGTTTGTCCAGCCAGCTATGCTCAGACGAACGCGATGAGTCTGAATGCAGTCTTCTTCTCCGGCTTTTGTGCTAAAAAGACGGTAAAGCGCATGAGGCGAATCTGTGTCATCTTTTGAAAAAGCGAGCAATTTTCCGTTTTCGATTGAAGCAAAACCATTGACAATAAGTCCGTTGCCATTTTCGTCCTGAGTTCCGCTTCCTGTAATTTTGCCAAATTTTTTTGTTGCGCGGATATTAGAATCTCCGCCGTCGCTCTGTAAAATTGTGCCGTCGTCAAAAGCAATGCTCACCGCTTCCGAATATCTAAATTCAATAAAATTGTGAGAATCGTAAGACTTTTGAGCCGAGGCTTTTGCATTCGTGTGCAGTTCCTGTCCTGTGTAAACCGCAATCAAAACAGGACTTGCCCGGTCTTCCGTCTGAGTATACCGCTCCGGTACAGAACCATTTTTGTTTCCGTCTCCGTAATTTTCGCACATTGTGTGTCCGTCAGCAGAAGTAAAAATTCCTTCCAAAAAGCTCAAATCCGTCGTTAAATTTTTGTGAACGCCTTTTCGGTCTGTCGAATCAACCAGAGATTTTAAAGCCGGACTGCACGGCAAAGTTCCAGTCGCATCCGTATTCCAGGAATTTTGACCTTTTAAGTAAAAACTGCTCACATCTCCGTCCGCAGCCGTCAATTTTTTTGTACAGTCCGAATCTGAATAAACGCCTTCAAAATCTTCTGAACCGTTAGAATATTTGAGCCCGGCAATATTTTTTGAAATTTCGCCATTTGAGTTTTCAAGAGGCAAGTCAAATTCAACAAAAATTACATCATCGTAAACCGAATATGCTTTTTTAATTTTTGGCACAAAAAACTGAACATTTGAATTCTGCAAACCGTCTTCGCAGTTTTGAGAATCCGCTCCTGCCGCAAGCCATCCGCCTTCGACCGTTGTTTTTGTTATTTTTGAATTGAATGCAACAGCGTAAGGAATTCCCCATTGATTTTTTGTAACCTCGGAACTTGGATTGAACTGCGGATTTGATGAAGAATTGTGCGGGATTTTTAATTCAAGACCTTCTATATCTAGTCCATTTACGTAAAAATTTTTTGAAACCTCAAAAATTGCGCCGTTTACAGAAAGTTCCGCACCGTTTCCGCTTTCTTTATAGTTAAAAATTGATGAATCTGTATCGTCCCAAAAATACGCAAACCGCGAATTTTCTTCCGCAGAAAAACGAGAGTCATTTTTAGAATATTTTTTTCCCCAGGCGGCAAAATTGCCAGTTTTGAGAGTTTTTCCGCTTGCAACACTCAATTTGCCGGAATAAAAGAAAACGTCTTTAGCTTCGAGTTCTGATTTTAATTCAAAAGAATTTTCCAACGAGCCATCCGAAAAATCTAAAATCAAAGCTGTTTCATTTAATTCAATTTTGCCGTTTTCGCTCTGCCAGGTTCCAGAAATTCCAGTCTTTTCCGAAAGAATTTTAACTCCGCCAGAACAGTTAAAAACCTGATTACCAGAAGAAATATAATCAGCACAAAAAAGTTCCGCAGAATCCGCAGTTACAGAAAGCGAACCGGCAACGTAAAAACCAGAAAATTCAACGCTAGAAACATTTGTGCCATCAGCCCCGGCTTTAATTTCAAGCCCAGTCTGAGCCGTAACTTTTCCAGAATATTTTTGATTTCCAAGCGAAACAATTTTTTGAACAGACTCTGCACTCGAAAAAGTTGCATCTTCTAAAACACTGATTGTTCCAAGCGGCGTTGTGCTGCCGACATTTCCCTCCACTTTGAGAGTTTTTGTTATTTCCAGTTTTAAAAATCCGTCTATGGCACTTTCGCAAAATGCGTTGGCGTCCATTTTTAAGTTTTTGTTCTGAGAACTCAAATCGCCTTTTACATAAACTGCTTTTTTGTCCGTCAAAACGGCATTGGAAGCCACAAAAACTGATTCTTCATAAAACTGACCGCAATCAATTCCCTCAAAAGTTTTTGTTTCCGTCGTTGTCACGTCTCCATTCAATTTTACAGGACATTTTGCGTTCAAAGTTTTACATTTTGCGCCGCCAGCAAGAACAAAACCGTCAGAATCGCCGTCTATAACGACATCTCCAGCTTCAAGCAAAGCGACAGTTCCATTAAAATCATTCTGCCCCAAAAAACTTAAATCTCCGCTTGTTTTAACAAAGACCTCTTTAAAAACCTTGATTTTCTGTGAAGTTTTACCGCTGCCTGTAATTTTTAGATTTTCGTATTCAAAATAATCAGTGCCGCTTCCATCCCAGACAAAATCCGAAAAATTTCCATAATACTCAACCGTGCTGTCCAAACCGTTGAGCATTTTTGCCAAAATTGTCTGACCATCGCCCTTTAACCGCAAAGTTCCGTTATTTGTAAAATTTTCCGCGCAAGTTACACTAAAATTTTGCAAATCAATTGCTGCGTCTTTATTTACAGTAAGACTTTTTAATTTAATATTGTTTTCAAGCGTCAAAATATGAGGTGAATTTGAATTTCCCTTTGCAACGACAATTTCGATTTTTTCGTCATCGAACGTAGGAGAAACAAAAGCCGAATTTTTTCCCTCTTCGTCGTAAGCCCAGTTTGCAAGAGTTGACCATTTTGAATCAGATTTTCCAAGCCAAAAATATTTGTACGAAAACCAGGTTTCCGAAGTCGGACTGTACGGATTAGAATCGTTGACCGTTTCGCCGGAAGGAATCAATCCGAGAAGTTTTTCTTCCGTTGAGCCGGCAGAAACTACAGAAAAAGACTTATCTATTATTGAATAACTAAAGTTTTTTGAATCTGGATTTTCCGAAAAAACCGCATACCATTTTTCTGCAATAGAAGAATCCAGCACAGAAAGAGTAACTGTTTTTGCAGAGCTTGAACCTTGCAACTCCATAGAAGAAAATGATTGATACGAACCATTTTTAAATTTTACAGTTGATGCAAGAGTTTCCGCCTTAACAAAAAACTTTTGGCTAAAAGTATTGTTTCCGTAAAACTCAACAATTCCGCAGTTTTCAAGTTTTACTTCTCCAGAAAAAACATTGTCTCCATAAATTTCTGCGTTTCCGCTCACAGAAAGTCCAAAACCGTCGTAAAAACCGCCGTAAAAAAATGTTTTTCCGCTGTTTTTAGTATTAACGCTGATTGTTCCAGAAGAATTAGAAAGATTTACTTTAACAGGAGAAGTTTCGCTTCCAAAATAAATGCTGCCGGACTCAGAAGAAAGAGCCGTCCACCATCCGATTTTTACGCTGTCTTCGCCGCCATTAAAATGAATGTCTTTCGCCGCAGAAATATTTGAGTTCAAAACCACATTTCCGTTAAAAACCACATTTCCGTTAAAAACCACATTGTTCACATCTGTTACGGAACCGCCAATTTCAATATTGCAAGCCGTTACTGTCCTTCCACCAAAATAAACAGTGCCTTTTCCAGACGCGTTCGCGTTTCCTTTTATGTCGCCTTTAAACGAAATATTGTTTTCTGACGAAAAAACAATATCGTCCGCAGCCAAAAACACCTCTTTGCCAAAAGTCAAAGTTCCGCTTGTATAAAAATCGCCATAAGCAGTAACAGAACCGCTTACTGACAAATTTTTAATTTTTTCGTTATTCTGAGTACTTACTTCAGAACCAACAGTCCCCTTAAAAACGCAGTCGCCAGTTATCGTAACATCTTTTTTTGAATCCTTAGTGTGGCTTACAAGCTTTCCTCCAAAAGTAACAGACGAGCATTCAATCTTAATATCTGAATTTACAAGAACATTTCCACCATAAGTTTGAGTTTCTGTAGTTATAATGCTGGAACAACCGCCCAAAAAACTTGTTTTCTTGTTTCCTTCAATAACTATGCTTTTAGCAGAAAGATTTCCACGCAAAAGAAAAGAATCTTCTCCGTCCGCTATGCCATTTCCAAAAATCTTGAATTCTCCAGCGCAGTCAATATTAGACGGATTTGTTCCTTCATATTTTTTTCCAAAGTGAATTTTTCCGCCAGAAGTTAAATCCGCCGCATTTGCCGAGGCGCTTCCAGAAACCTTGACATCTCCAGAAACACTAACATTTCCGCTCCAAGAAAAATCTCCGCCAACAGACAAATTTCCGCCTTTAATTTCAATTTCCGCAGCGCTTAAATCAGAATTAAAAACAAGACCTTTTTCTGCCACAATTTTTCCGGCACTTACAGGATCAGTAATCGTAACTTCTGAATAAAATTTTGCACAATCTCCAGCTTCTGGCCAATCACTTGCAGGGTTTTCATTTCCGTTTTCATCAATAATAGTCCAGTTTCCTGCCTCTCTCCAATTTCCGCTCGAAAAATCATTCCATTTATAATCCGTTGCCACACAAAAAAAAGTTGCAAAAAACAAAAGCGCAGTAACGCTCAAAAAAATTTTAATTCCGCCAAAACCGCAAATTTTTCCGTCAGCAAACCGTAAATAAAAATCTTTCTTAAAAAAAACACTATTCATTTTTCAAACCCAGTTCAAAAAAACAAAAGGAATTTTCCAAAATCCGCAAACCACAAAATTTCAGAAAAACCAAAAATTTAAACTATTCCTTTTAGAAAATCGGCATAAAAAACAAACCAGTTTAGAAAATCGCTTTCTTAAAAAAATAACCCTGCTTTTTTGCGCTCAATACTCAAAAAAACAGGGTTCTAAAACTTCAATTTTACGGCAATTAAAAAACAATAACCGAATCTTCTTCGTGAACAGGATATTTATTTGTCCGTCCAGTCTCATCATCAAAAAAATCTTCAACAAATTCGATTTTCAGGACGTTTTCCTCAAGACTTTCATCAAGCGAGATTTCCAAATCAGCAGTCGAAAGCGGCGTATTCCATTTAATCTTCGCAAACTGCTCATAAAGTTCATTCGCTTCGACAAAAGCTCCCCGACCGGCCTTAATATGAATATATGCCACAGGGTCTAGAGATTTTCCCATCAGTCTGACGAGATAAACAGCTTTATAAATTTTTTTACAGATATATCCTGCATCAAACATAACTAAATTATATCACGA
>SAMEA104315426__coassemble_225_pt1 | contig 54678 bp, 48 predicted proteins | sample SAMEA104315426__metabat2_high_PE_039 | metagenome-assembled genome bin SAMEA104315426 (sample SAMEA104315426) | gut metagenome | biome: Monkey gut; feature: monkey-associated habitat; material: faeces | place: China | collected 2013 | reverse complement strand
CTGCTCCAGATAAAGCTCATTTTGACCGAGCTTGTAGATTTCTGCGGCAAATTCGCTTCTGGCAATTATGTTGTTCGGATCAATTTTTAAGGCGCGCTGATATTCGTACCTTGCCTGCTCGCCTTTGAAGAATTTAGCATATTCCCTCGCCTTTAAAATATGAAACTGCGCCCATGCTGAACGCCTTGAATCCTCAAGCGGCAAATTTTTATCAACAAGAAGTTCAAGCGCACTTCGCAGAATTTCATCTTCAGGCTCAATCGTAAGTGCCGTCGACAAAATTTCAAGCGCGGAATCAAAATTTTGCTGGCGGGAAAGCGAAAGTCCTTTCAAATACCAGGCTGTAATTGTATTCCGGTCTTTGTCGATAAGATAATCGCAAATGTCTATAACTTCATCATATTTTTTTTGTTCATAAAGAATCGAAGAAAGAAGTATGTAAGCCTGATAAAAATCAGTCTTCAACTGAAGAGCGGAACGCGCTTTTTTTTCGGCTTCAGCAAAGTCGCCTTTCCTTGCCTTTAAGTACGCTGCAAAATAATAGACTTCACTTTCCGATGGATGGCTTTTTAGAGCCTGTTGAATATAATTTTCAGAAAGTTCATCTTTTCCAGTTTCCGCGGCAAGCAGCGCAAGCGAAAGAAGGGCTTTTCTGTTCGTTTTTTGACGCTTTAGCGCATCAAGATAAAAATTTCTGGCAGAATCAAAACTTCCGTTGTAAAGTTCAATTTCTGCAAGCCCGAAACGTGATTCAACATTGTTCGGATACTTATGCAAAATTTCCTTAAAAATTTTTTGCGCCTCTTCCAAACGGTGCAACGAGATAAGGCACATTCCCCGCAAATTCAAGACATCGGTGCGGTCTTTTATAAATTTCTGCGCGCTGTCCAGATAATTAAGACAAAGCTCAAAATCGTTAAGTTCATAAGTCGCCTTTGCAAGCAAAAACCACGCTTCTCCAAAAGAAGGATTTTTCTGAAGCGCAAGCTGAAACTCTTCACTGGCCGAATACCAGTTTTCTTCCGCCTCAAATTCTTGACCGCGCTCATAATGTTTTAAGGCAGAAAGATTTTCAGCCTGCACGAAAAATGCGCAGTGAATAAAAAAAACTAAAATCGGCAAAGTAATTTTTTTCATTTTCTCCCACCCAAAACAAAATTGAACAGTTTTTGACGTTAGTCTTTTTTCGGTTCTTCTGATTCTGCTTTTTTTATAACTTTTATAAGGTTTACGCGGTGACCTTCCATATCCTGAACGATGAATTCAAATCCGCCCCAGTTGATTTTTTCGTATTTAACAGGAATTCTTCCAAAAAGATCGAGGACAAAACCGCCGAGAGTATCAAAATCTTCCGTCGGAAAGTTTGATTTTATATTTTCGTTCAAATCCTCGAGATTGACCCGTGCATCGCAAAGCCAGATTTGATTTCCGATTGCAAGAATATCTTCCCTTTCGTTGTCAAATTCGTCCTGAATGTCGCCGACGATTTCCTCGATAATGTCTTCCATGCAGACAACACCGCTCACACCGCCGTATTCGTCAACGGCAATTGCAATATGAATATGGCGTCTCTTAAACTCGCGCAAAAGTCCGTCGATTTTTTTTGATTCTGGAACAAAATATGCTTTTCTAAGCAGTTTTTCAAGGTCAATTTCCTGATTTTTAGAAATTACGGCAAGCAAATCCTTTACATAGAGAATTCCTAGCACATTGTCGATTGATTCCGAATAAACAGGAAAACGCGAATGTCCGCTTTCTGCAATTTTTGCAAGAAGCTCTTCCTGAGGAGTATCAATCGAAAGAAAGTCGACATCAATCCGGGGAATCATAACTTCCTTTACAGAAGTTTCTGACAAATCCTCGATTCCTTTAATCATATCTTTTTTTTCTTCGATTAAACTTAAATTGTCCTGACTTTCGGACGGTTCATTGCCGTTTTTTCCGGAAAAATTTGAATTTGAACCGTCGTCTTTTTTCTTTCCTAAACCAAAAATACTCATAAAATCCCTTTTTATTTTTTAGCGCGTCCTGAAATTTTTAACTTTTAAGACGCGCTGTAAATGCTTAAATAAGCTCGACATCAGAAAAAGCTTTTAACACTTCTTCCTGTTTTTTCAGCATCGGACTTTTTATTTCAAGCCCCTCGCCTACATGCTCTTCTCCGTGATCCATTCCATTTAAATGCAAGGTTCCGTGAATCAAAAGCCTTTTTAATTCTTCATTCTGTGTAACCTTAAAATATTCTGCATTTTTTGGCAATGTATCAAGCGAAATTATAATGTCGCCCGCACTAAACCACTTGCTTCCGTCTTCGTCAGTGTATTCTTCACCATTTTCAAAGGAAAGAATGTCGGTTGGAGCATCGATTTCGCGGTAATTTTTATTCAATTCCTGAATAAATTCATCGTTGCAAAATAAAATTGAAAGTTCCTGACCGTCAAAGCCAAGTCTTTTTAAAACTTCCTGTTCATATTCTTCAATTTTTCCAAACCAGGCAGGCTCGCTAAGTCCGTCCTGCATAGAGACAAGAACCCTATTCATTTTTTTCACCCTCAGAATTATTTTTTTCAGAAACCGTTTTTTCGGAAGCAGAAGAATCAGTTGAATCCTGATTTTGATACTTTATGCGACCGTGATAATATGCCGCAAGAATCGAAACGAAAGTGTTTTTTATTTTTGTCATTTCGCCATAAGTAAGAGCGCAGTCGTCCAGCTGTTTTGCAGCTATTTTTGCTTCAATCAACTGCTGAATGAATTTTTCAAGACGCTGGGCTGTCGGTTTTTCCAAAGACTTGCAGGCCGCTTCAACAACATCGGCAAGCATGACTACAGCGCTTTCTTTTGTGGAAGGAAGTCTTCCGTCATAACGGAAATCCGCCTCGTTTGCGTTCGGATTCTTTTCTTTTGCCTTGTTGAAAAAATACGAAATTACAGAATTTCCATGGTGTTCTGCAATAATATTTACAATCTGGGCAGGAAGATGCATTTGATGAGCCTTTTCAACGCTCTGGCGCAAATGGCTTTTTATAATCGAAACCGAAAGCGACGGGTTTAAGTCCGTATGTTTGTTTTCTGAATCAATGTTATTTTCCGTAAAATATTCGGGATGCTCCATTTTTCCAATGTCGTGGTAAAGGGCCGCAACTCTCGCCAAAAGCGAATTTGCTCCGATTTCCTTGCAGGCGCTTTCCGCAAGCTGGCTTACCATTATGCTATGCTGATAAGTTCCGCTGGCTGTAAGCAAAAGTTTTCTCAAAACCGGAGAATTCTGATCGCTCAAATCCATGAGCCTGAAAACCGAAGCCGTATTCATCACAACTTCAAGCGGTGTAAGAAGTCCAAGCGCAAGAATACCAGAAATAAAACCGTTAAATGCAACTCCTGCAAGCGGGAATACGCAGTCAGAAAAATTATCATTAAAGATAACTTTTAAAACGCATATATAAATTACGTTCAGAAGCGCCACACCAATCGAAGAAAAAATCATGTCAATTCTGTTTTCGATCGTACGGAGAATTTTTACGATTGTAAAAGAAGATGCAAGTGTATACAAAAATGGAATCAATTCAAAATTGCAGGCACAGAGCACTCCAAAAGAAATCAATATCGAAAAATAAAGTCCAAAAATCTGTCCAAAAAGAATCGTAATCAAAGCAACGCACAATCCAGAAGGAATAATTACAGGAAGATTGTAAATTCCCTGAAAAAGCGGAGCCTTGTCGCCAAAACAGGCAACTCCAAAAACAACTACAAAAAGCAAGGATGCAAGAATAATTTCTTTAAGCTCAACCTTGCGTCCAAGGCAGACAGGAGAAAAAAGCAAAAATGCCATTGCAGAAACCAGCATAAGGAACAGAATATTGTCCGCAAAAACCCTGTAATCGATGTAGGACGGAGATGCCGCCATCTTTCGCAGTTTTAAATAATCCTCTTCCGCAATTGGAAAACCTTTTCTTATTACTTTTTCGCCTTCTTCGACCGCAATCGGAAACTGCTCATCGGCCGCAAGATTAGTTGTAGCAATGATTGTCTTGTCGGCAACCATTCCCGGTTCATACTCATCAATCGAAAAAGAAGCAATAGTCTGCCGCGTGCTTGCGTCAAAATAAACAATTACGGCAGAAGCTAAAAATGTAATTGAAAAAACAAGCAGAATCGCCCAATTTTTCTTTACATATTCGAGTGCAGAATGAAATAAATCATAAAAAAAAGAATTTTTTCCGTTATTCGCTTTTGTCATTTTCATAAGCCTGTACAATTTTTTTAACAAGCGGTGAACGAACGACATCTTCGCCGTCAAGTTCAACCATGCTTATCTCTTCTATATTTTTTAGAATTTCAAGAGCCTGAACCAGACCAGATGGAATTCTTTTCGGAAGATCTATTTGGGTAACATCTCCCGTTATAAACACTTTTGAATTCTCTCCGGTTCGGGTAAGGAACATTTTCATCTGTTCACACGTCGTATTCTGCGCTTCGTCAAGAATTACGGCCGCATTGTTCAAGGTACGTCCGCGCATATAAGCCAAAGGCGCAACTTCAATTATACCATTCTCCTGAAATTTTTTCACCATTTCTGAAGGAATACAGGCGCTCATAGAATCATAAAGAGGCCTTAAATAAGGATTTATCTTGTCCTGCATATCGCCCGGCAAAAAACCAAGACTTTCTCCAGCCTCGACAATCGGACGCACAAGGATAATTGAACTTATTTTATGGCTTAAAAGAAGACGCAGGCTTTCTGCAACGGCAAGAAAAGTTTTTCCGCTTCCTGCAGGACCTGTTGCAAAAACCATGTCATTTTTTCGGAACGACTGTATGAGTTTTGCCTGATTTTTTGTTTTTGGATAAATTTTTCTCGTGCTTCCAGGAATTGAAATTGAAAATTTCTGGGCATCAAAATTTTCAACTCCAGTATTCAGCACCGATTCAATCAGTTCGGAACCAGAAATACTGTTTTCAAGTCCATTTTCAGAAATTTCATCACTAAGACGGTCGATTATGAACTTGAACTTCTGCTGAATTTCGGCGGAAGACTCAGCAATTGAAAGTTCGTTTCCTTTTGTAAAAATGCTGACTCCAAGATGCTGTTCGATGAGCTTTAAATTGCTGTCATTCGTTCCACAAACCTGAGAAAGAATCTCCGGGTCTGAAAGAACTATAGTAAATTCGTTTTCCAATTTATTTATTCTATCACCTTTTTTTTTTAAAATCATTAAAAACTTGAATTTATTTTAAACTCCATTCTCCATATTCATCAAGAATTTCGGTTTTCATTCCTGACATTGGCCGCCAGCTTACGCTCAAAGAAAAATACGGACTAAAGTCGTAATGCGCCTGCTGACTAGAAGTTGCAGAAATATAGCGCGGTGAAATTTTAAACGAACAGTTCAAATCCCAATCGTCAAGGTCGTGAGTTATCGACATAACCAGAGATTTTAGCTTAAAGGCGGAATTCTTCCGTTTTTCGTCGCTATCAAGCCTGAACGAATCCATTAAATCATTCAAAACGTTTCTTTCGCCGTTATTTCCGTAATAATAGGCATAATCTGAATCTGAACAGAAATATCTGTAAATTACGTTGTTGCGGCTTTCAGAGCTGAATGAAAAATCAAGAAACTCATTTATCTTGAAAGTAATCTTCGGTATAAAAACAAAATAACTGCTTGTCGGACGCACAAAATCATAGACAAAACTTGTAGAAAGTGACGGTGTCCACGAAATTTTGTCGGTCCAGTGCTTGAAAGTTTTTGAAGGACTTGTATACGCAAAACTCAACGAATAAGGCTGGAATTTTTTGTCTGAAGTTGACTTCCATCCTTTTCGGCTTGTTATGTCTCCGTTTGAATCATATTCAACATCAAACTCATAGACATTTGAATAGCTCATTGTATATGCAAGCTGCGCGCCATAACCGCTCAACGAAAATTTAAATGAATCGTGCTCCTCTTCTTCCCAATCGTAAACATAAGACTGAGAAAGACTTAGTTTGCTGTTAAAAAATTTAAATGAAAGCGACTGCGAAATGTCGTTTTTTACCCAGGTGTCGTCAGTCGAACTTTTTTGCTTGATTCCTGTTCCGACAGAAAAAGTCGTATACGGAAAATTAAGCGAAAAAACGCCTGTGTAAGAATCAACCTGAGGCGGAAGAGTTGTCGTGAGCGAAAGCTGCTGTCCAAAATCCCCTTCTTTTGCAGCAAGGACAAGATTCAGATTATGCGTCGTTACACATTCTTCGTCGGTCAAATCCATCGTAAGATATTCCCATTCAGGATTGTTTACGTCGTCGCTTATGTATTTTGTCTGAATCATTTTTACGGTTGTGTTCCATGTCAGGGCCGTATTTGAAAAATAATCCGTGTAATAGAAAGGCTTAAAAGTAAGCGCGTTCGTATCCGTCAAATCGAGTTTTCTTGCATTGTAGTCGGCTTTTTTAATCGAAGCGATTGAAGATTCAGAATATCCTCCGTCCGAAGTGTCGTCGTTCAGATAAGGGTGCTTTTGAAAAACCGGATTGAACGTAAAAGTGTCCGCAAGCGAAAGAAAGCTGTCTTTATAACCGAGATTGCTCGTCAAAGTAGCCGGAGCTTTTGCCTGAATATAAGTTGCCTGAACAGTCTGCCAATCAAAATCCTCAGGAGTCTTTAAATTTGAAGATGAATATGAAATTTGCGAAGTAAAATCTGGCGAAATACTGTAGGCGAGTTTGTAGGTAATTCCATTTAAGCTGCGCACAGAGGCGTTCGATGTGGCAATCGACGGAAGCACGGATTCATCAAAAAGAATATTTTCTTCAGGAACCTCATTTTCTTCTGAATCAGAACCTTCTTCTTTTTTATCTTTATCAGAACTTTCATCATCTTTTTTGTCATCAAATTCAAGAGGCGGCAATAAAGAAAGCGAAACCGACTGTTTTTTTGAAGACGCCGAAGCCTTCGGATACTGAAAAATCGTTCCAGAAATTTTTGCACCGATTTTAAAAGGCGTAATCTGGCTCGGATAGTAGAAATAGCGTTCCGGAGTATAACTTGCCCATGCCGAATCATCCTTGTATTCATCCCGGTCAGTCAAGGCTGCCGATTGGGAAGAAAAAACTATCGAAGAAGAAAAACTCGAAATTGAAAGAGTAGAAACAAAAGGCTTTATAAATTCCGGCAACTTAAAAGTATAGGAGCCGTTTAAATTCCAGGTAAAAGAAGAAACAGTAGTAACGCTGTCTTCTTCCGAATCGTCAGTTGCAACACCAGACATAAGAAAGTCAATCCAGTCCATTGTTTCCGCACGATTGTTAAAGTCGTAGTCAAAATACGGATCCGAATAAAGCGGCATTGCAAGAGTAAGGTTGAATGGAGAAGAAACCGAAAGCTTTAGGTTAAACTGATAACGGAACGGCAAGGTATAGCCCATAAAATTTGAAGAATCCAGAACCTTGTCTCCAAGCTTGTTGTACGGAAGATAAACCGAATTGTTTTTAAAAATAGTATTGCTAAAACCAAGTTCTGTATTGAATTGAAGATCCGAAAGTATCTTTGAAGGTTTTAATACAACGTCAGCGCCGACCATTGCGCCCAAATTTGCATAATAGTCAGCCATAATTTTTACGTGATTTGTAGTATCGCCTTTAAAATCCGCATCAAGATTATGAAGCACAATTCCTTCGCGCACCTGCTCTTTCATTGAGTCGGTTTTCATAAAGCTAAAAGGATTTATTTTATCATCATCGTCAGAATCCGAACTTTCATTTGTAGATTTTGCGTCCGCAGGTTTTCGGCCATAAAGATAAGTCGTCGTATTTATAAAATAACCTTCGCGGAATTTATAGCCCATCGCAGGATTAAAAATCAACTCGTCTTTCGGATAGTAAAACGCAGGAAGATAAATCAAAGGCACACGGCCAACATAAAGAAGCGCGCTAAAAAAGGCGAATTCTCCGCCAGGCAAAAGCCAAATTCTCCGTGCGCGGATTTTCCAGTGAGGATTTTCATCGTCGCAAAAAGTGAGCTCACCGCCTTTAAAAGCGATTGTTCCTCCAGAATCCCTGCCGAAAATTTCACTTGCAACAATCAAAGTAGAGCCGGAAGGAAGATTTATGGCATCTGACGAAGTTTGAACCGCACGGCCGTTGTCAAAAATTCCTTCAAAAGTCGAAGTATTAAAAAGAAGGCTGTTTGCAGTGATTTTTTCTCCGCCGGCAGAAGACGAGCCGCTCTGTTCAAGACCGACGTTTCCTTCTGCATAAAGCATTTCCGAAGAACGGTTGTAATTTATTCTGTCAGCGGAAATTGTCGTCTTGTCATTTCCGCGGGAAACAGAAATTACGACATTTCCAGAAAGAATAATGCAGTCTCCCCCGGAAAGCTGATCTTTTTTGTACTCAGATTTTTCGGCAGATTCAATATTTATGACAGAAACCTGCTCTTCAGCCGAAGATTCTTTACAAAAAGCAAAGGACACAAGAGAAAAAATTAAAAATATTAAAAGCGTTTTTTTTCTCATTGCAAAACCGTCAGTTTTTGTGGGCCGCATTTAACGTTTCTTCGAGATATTTTCCTGTCCAGCTGCCAGTTTTTTTCCAGTTTGCAACAATGTGTTCAGGAGTTCCAAAGTCAACAATCTGACCGCCGCCAGTTCCCCCCTCAGGACCAAGATCAATAATCCAGTCCGCCTGGGCAATTACGTCGAGGTTGTGTTCAATCATAACGACAGAATTTCCCTTGTCCACAAGTTTTTGAATAACTTCCATCAAAACCTTTACATCTGCAAAATGAAGTCCTGTTGTAGGCTCGTCAAGAATGTAGAGCGTTTTTCCTGTCGAAGGACGGGCAAGTTCCGTTGCAAGCTTTACACGCTGAGCTTCTCCGCCAGAAAGAGTAAGCGCGCTCTGTCCAAGTTGAATGTAACCAAGTCCGACATTTTTAAGAGTTTCAAGTTTTCTTGAAATATGCGGAATCGCAGCAAAAAAATCAGCCGCTTCTTCAATCGTCATATTCAAAACATCAGAGATATTTTTTCCGTGGTAGCGGACATCCAAAGTCTCGCTGTTAAAACGCTGACCGTGGCACACATCGCACTGAATAAAAACATCCGGCAAAAAGTTCATTTCGATAGTAAGAGTTCCGGCGCCCTGACATTTTTCGCACCGTCCGCCTTTTACGTTAAAACTGAACCGGCCTGGAGTATAGCCCTTGACCTTTGAATCAGGAAGGCTGCTAAAAAGTTCGCGGATCGCATCAAAAACTCCGACATAGGTTACAGGATTTGAACGCGGAGTTCTTCCGATCGGGCTTTGGTCGATATTTATGACCTTATCGATATTTTCAATTCCAAGAATTTCATCATAAAGCCCCGGCTTAAAACTTGTCCTCATCAATTTATTTGAAACAACAGGATAAAAAATGTCGCTCAAAAGCGTAGATTTTCCAGAACCGCTAACTCCTGTAATGCAGGTAAAGGTTCCAAGAGGAATGTCGACCGAAATATTTTTAAGATTGTGTTCGCGCGCACCTTTTATCGAAATAAAACTTCCGTTTCCTTCCCGCCGCTTTTCCGGCAACTGCATATAAACTTTTCCGCTCAAATAACGTCCGGTAACACTTTGCTCAACCTGCATCACCTGCTGAGGAGTTCCGCTTGCGATTACTTTTCCGCCATGAACTCCAGCTCCAGGACCTATATCAACAATCCAGTCGGCGGTGCGCAAAGTCTGTTCATCGTGTTCAACAACAATCACCGTATTTTTTAAATCCCTAAGGTAATTAAGAGTGTCGATAAGCCTCTGGTTGTCGCGCTGATGAAGTCCAATGCTCGGTTCGTCCAAAATATACATAACACCTGTAAGACCAGAGCCAATCTGAGTTGCAAGACGGATTCTCTGGGCTTCTCCGCCAGACAAAGTTCCTGCAGAACGGTCAAGTGTAAGATATTCAAGTCCGACGTTTTTCAAGAAATTTAAACGGGCATTTATTTCCTTTAAAAGCTGAACCGCAATTTTTTTCTCCGTTTCAGAAAGTTCAAGCATCTTAAAAAACTCAATGCTTTCCGCAACGCTCAGACTGCAAAGTTCAATTATATTCTTTCCGCCGACAGTAACGCCAAGCGCTTCTTTTCTAAGACGCATTCCATGGCAGGATGAACACTCGGAAACAGACATATAGTTTTCTTCAATCCGCACACGCTGGGATTCACCCCAGGCTTCATTGTGCCGCCTTTTCATTTCCGAAAGGATTCCTATCCACGGACGGTTGTATTCTGAAAATCCTTCTCCGCTCTGTTTTTTGTAAATCCAGCGGATATTTTTAGTCAAATCGCCATTCCACAGGCAGTCAAACTGTTCGCGGGTCAGATCTTTTATCGGAGTATCAAGACTCCAGCCGTTTTCCTTTGCAATCGCCTGAAACATCGACTGATTCCATTCGCTCGACGGATTAAAAAACGGAAACGCCCCCTGGTTAAAGCTTAGTGAAGTATCCGGAAGTATTTTTTTTGTATCCCATTCCATTTTTTCACCAAGTCCCGTACATTCAGGACAGGCTCCAAAAGGATTGTTGAACGAAAAAAGTCTAGGCTGCAATTCCGGAATAGAAATACCGCAGTCCGGGCAGGCATTTTTTTGAGAAAAAAACACTTCCTCTTCGTGCCAGCCTTTTTCGCTATTGTCATCTACGCGCCTTAAGACAACAAGAACTCCGTCAGAACTTTTCAGGGCAGTTTCAACAGATTCTGCAAGACGCTTTCTCGATTCATCTTTCAATGCGATTCTGTCAACGACAATTTCAATCGTATGCTTTTTCTGTTTGTCAAGCTTTATAGAATCGTCCAGTTCAACCATAAGGCCGTCGATTCTTGCACGGACAAAACCTGATTTTTTTGCATCGTCAATGATTTTTTGATGCTCGCCTTTTTTTCCATGAATCACCGGAGCCAAAAGCGTAATTTTTGTTCCTTCGCCCCAGCCCATTATAGAATCGATAATCTGATCGTCCGACTGTTCCTTAATTTCTCTTCCGCAGACAGGACAATGCGCATGCCCGGTTCTTGCAAACAAAAGACGGTAATAGTCGTAAATTTCAGTAACTGTTCCAACTGTAGAGCGAGGATTATTGTGGGTTGTTTTCTGCTCAATAGAAATTGCAGGCGAAAGACCTTCAATCTGATCGACATCGGGTTTGTCCATGCTTCCCAAAAACTGCCGGGCGTAAGAAGAAAGCGATTCCATGTATCGTCTTTGTCCTTCGGCAAAAAGTGTATCAAAAGCAAGCGACGATTTTCCAGAACCGGAAAGTCCCGAAATTACCACGAGTTTATTTCTCGGAATTTCTACGCTTATATTTTTTAAATTATGAACACGGGCGCCATGAATTACAATTTTTTCGCCCTCAACCCTATTTATGTTTTGCAATTAAGTTACCCTTATTAAATTTCCATATTCATTACGGAACGAACTTCTTCCAGCGTCTTTACGGCAATCTCGCGGGCCTGAACAACACCTTCCTTAAGAACGCTTCTGATATAGTCCATATTATTTTCGAGTTCGGCGCGTTTTGTGCGCAAAGGACGCAATTCTTCGTTCAAGGCTTCTGTCAGTACAGATTTCAGCATGCCGCCGCCACCGTCGCCAATTCTTTCGGCGATAGCCTCAGGCTCCTCACCAGTACAAAGAGAAATTATCTGCAAGAGGTTGGCAACTTCCGGACGGTTTACAGGATCGTAAGAAATATGGCGCTCCTGATCTGTTTTTGCTTTTTTTATGAGTTTTGCAGTTTCATCCTCGCTTGCACAAAGCATAATCGTATTTCCAAGCGATTTTGACATTTTTGCAGAACCATCAAGACCTTTTATCATTGGAGTTTTAGAAAGCAAGGCGTAAGGTTCCGGAAAAATCGGATTCTCCGGGCAAAATTTATTATTAAAACGTCTGGCGATAAGACGCGCAACTTCAAGATGAGGAAGCTGGTCTTTTCCTACAGGAACAACATTTCCCTTGCAAAAAAGAATATCAACCGCCTGATGCACAGGATACGTAAGCATTCCGGCATTCACCGACTTCATTCCGGATTTTTCAATCTCGTCCTTTACTGTCGGATTTCGGTCAAGCTCAGAACTAGAAACAAGAGTCAAAAAAGGAACCATAAGCTGGTTTGCCTCAGGAACGTGGCTGTGCGGATAAATGCAGACATCTTTTCCAGGTTCAATTCCCGCGGCAAGATAATCAATCACAAGCTGCTTTGTATTCTGACTGATTTTGTCAAATGCGTCGTGATCCGTCAAAACCTGATAATCGGCAATCAAAATCATAGTCGGAACGCCAAGCCTAGAAAGACGGACTCGATTTTTAAGCGAACCAAAATAATGTCCTATATGAAGATTTCCGGTCGGACGGTCGCCAGTCAAAACACGGTATTTTTTCGGATTAACGGCAATATCTTTTTCAATCATTTCAGATTTTCTAACCGCTTCGGCAAGAATTTTATCTGCATTATTTTCAAGTTTTTCTTCAGTCTGAGACATTTTATTTTCCCTGTAAAAATCAAAAATTAAAGCAACATAAAAAGTTGCAATAAAATTATATAAAACTTCAGCATTTTCTTCAATTAAGAACAAAAAATCAAGAATGGAGCACAGCTTCCTTTCAAACCGGCTCTTACTGCAAGTCCTCCTCGCTTCGCTCGTCCGGTCTTTCCGTGGCGATCCGGGCTAAGTTTTTCGGTCTAACAAAAAAAATACGCACGGACGTTATCCTAAACGGACATATTTTCTTTCAAACACTTTTCTTAAACATTTGTTTTAATTAAAATCATTTCTATGACAAAAAACATCGCACCTTCTTCACCTTATCTTACCGATTTTGAAAACTGGCTTGATTCATTCTTGAATTTTGAAAAACTTCCGCAAAAAAATATGTTCTGGCTCGACACAATGGAGTATCTTGCAAAACTCGCAGGCAACCCGGAACTCTCATATCCAACCTTTCACGTCGCAGGCTCAAAAGGAAAAGGCTCAACCTCCGCATTCATAGCTTCAATTCTCGAAGAAGCAGGCTTAAAAACAGGACTCTACAGCTCTCCGCACATTGTAAATTTTCTGGAGAGAATCACCCAAAATCAAAATTTTCTAACTCAAAAAACCTACGAAGACGCAGCAGAAGAGTTAAAACGTCTAATAAACTGCACAGATTCAAAAGCATTCTTAAAAAACCGCCCGATCACCTGGTTTGAGCTTGTCACACTCTATTCATTTCTATGCTTCAGAAAAGCAAAGCTCGACGCGGCCGTTTTTGAAGTCGGACTCGGAGGAAGACTCGACGCAACAAACGTAATAAAACCAAAAGTCTGCTGCATAGGACCAATCGAACTTGAGCACACAGAATACCTCGGCGACACCCTGGAAAAAATCGCGGCAGAAAAAGGCGGAATCATAAAAGAAAAAACCCCGGTCTTTATAGAGCCTCAAATCCCATCCGTAAAAGAAGTTTTTAAGTCAATCGCGTCTCAAAAAGACGCAAAAATATTTTTTATCGACGAAATTTGCAAAATTAGTACACAAATTTATACATCATCAGAAAAAGTAAAGACAAAAGCTGTCATTTCATCTTCGTTTTTTTCCCGCCCGTTAACCGCGGAACTAAACCTTGCAGGAGAATTTCAGGCTCAAAACGCAGCGCTGGCAGCCCTGGCGGTAAAAACAGCGTTCCCGGAAATTTCAGAAGATATTATCGAAAAAGGCCTTTCAAAAACCTCGCTTCCTGCCCGATTTGAGCTTATAAAGAATCCTCAGAATTTCAGCGAAATTCCTTATCTTGTTCTGGACGGAGCGCACACTCCAAAAAGCATAAAATTAACTTTGGAAACTATAAAAAACGCAAATATAAAAATCGACGCCCTGCTTTTTGCATGCGCACAGGACAAGCACAGCAAGGAAATCGCAGAACTATTTTCGCAGAGCAAAATTACAGATTCTAAAAATTTTCAAAAAATATTTTTAACGGTTCCGGGAAATGTAAAAAAATCAGACCTGTCAGAAGTCGAAAATTCGTTTGCTTCTGCAGGTCTTGCGTTTGATTCAGATTCGGATTACAAAAAACAAATCGAAAAAGTCCTTGATTATTGCAATTCAAACAAGAAAACTTTGCTCACAACAGGCTCGTTTTATCTGGTTGCGGAGGTTACAAAAATTCTAGGCACACGCCTTGAAACTCCACAGGTAATCTCGTAGCTGATTGTTCCAGTCATATCGGCAATTTTCTGGGCGCTCTGCAAAGCTCCGCTTTCTTCTGGTCCAAAAATTACGGCTTCGCAATAGCGCTCAACATTGCTGTCTTCACCAAGTTCAATCATACACTGATCCATGCAGATTCTTCCGCAAACAGGATAATTTTTTCCGTCAACCGCGACATATAGCCTTTTATCATCTTCATTAAATCTACGGAAAAGTCCGTCCGCATAACCAATCGGGAGAACTCCAATCTTTGTCTTTTTAGAAGAAGTCCATCTTCTGCCATACGAAACAGACCTGTCTTTTTCAAATTCGCGGATTGCAACAACCTTCGTTACAAGTTCCATAACAGGTTTTAGGAAAGTTTTTTCACCGAGTTTTTCAAAATATTTTTTATCAACCTGCCCCGGATAATAGCCGTATGCAATAATTCCAGGACGGCACATATCAAGGTGCATTTCCGGATGAGTCAGAGTAAGAGCAGAATTTGAACAGTGGCGGATTCCAGGATCAATCCCCTCTTTTTTTACGTTTTCGACCGCCTCCAAAAACAATTTGAACTGTTTTTCCGTATATTCAAAATTTTCAGCCTGGGTGCTGTCTGCGACAGAAAAGTGGGTGCATATTCCACCCATTTTTAAAACGCCTGTTTCCGCGATTTTTTTAGCAACTTTTCCGGCATCTTTTGCAAGACAGCCGATTCTTCCCATTCCGGTATCAACCGCAAGATGAACGCTAAAGCCGTTTTTTTTGTATTTTTTCGCAGCTTCCGCAACAAAGCCGATGTATTCCTCATCAAAGACAAGAGGTGTAAGTTCATTTTTTACAACCTCTTCCATTTCTTCTTTCTGGCACAAACTCAAAACAAGAATTCCAACCTTTATTCCTGCAAGCCTAAGTTCAATGCCTTCATCCACAGTTGCAACGGCAAGAAAATCAGCTCCGCACTCAACGGCAGTTTTTGCGCATTCCACAGCGCCATGACCGTAGGCATCTGCCTTTACCGCAACACACATTTTTGCATTTTTATTTATTTTTGAGCGGATGTATTCAAGGTTATATTTTAAATTTTCAAGGTGAATTCTAGCGAAAGTAGGTCTCATTCTTTATGCCCCATTTTTTTATTTTGCATTGTTAAAAGTGAATTCTCAGCATCACTGATTAAATGATAGGTTTTTGAAACTTTTTAAGCAATATTTTGAACTGATAAAACTTCTATAAATTTAATTTTTTTATAGCCTGTTTTTTATTGAGAAAAACTTAGTTTTAAGATAAAATTAAAAAGTACGTTATTTTCTACAAAAGAAATCTAACGGCAAAAAATTATCTGGAGACATCATGAAAAAATCACTTTCGGTAACTTTAAGTATTGCGACATCAGTTGCTTTTTTTATAACATCCTGCGCCTCAGCTCCAAAAGACCAGCCTCAGCCCCAAATCGAGCAGACTGAAGAAATCGAGCGCCCAAAAACACCTCAAGTTCCTAGAAAACTCAATGTTGTGAACAGTTCAATTTCGGCACAAAAAGAAGAAACCGAAGAATCGATATATGCAAAAAAAATTGAAGGAATCAGACTTTCAGTTGTTTCAAGTCCAAAAGAAACAACAAAGGGAAAGGCTTTTTCTTCGCCATTCGTTTTTAAGGCGGAAAAGGCGGACGGAACTCCGGCAGCCGGTCTTGAACTTTCAATAAGTTTTCCAGAAACAAAAATTAACGGTCAGCCGACATATTCTCTGGCAAACCTTACGACAAATTCTTCAGGAACAGTAATTTTCGTACCTGCAACTCCGGCTTTTTCTTTTAACAGCAAAATAAGCGTTTATCCTTCCGGAGATGTTACAAACGCAGAGATTGCAAAGCTCGCAGAAAAAGTTTCTGTAAGCGCGCCTTACAAAGTTAAGACAAACCTTTACGCAAGCGGCGGAACTGTCGCAATCGTAGACTTCAATGCTTCCGGAAAACCGATTTTAAGCAATTCAGTCTCTTCGTCAAACCTCCTTATGGCGCTTATGCGTTCAGGTTTTATAAGAATCGGAAACGCTGATTTTTCAAATGCAATTTTGACAGACGACATTCCGACAGTCTATAAAACCGCGTCAAATCTCGTAGGCTCAAATTCTGCATATCTTATTTTTGGAAAAGTAAAATATCTTACGCCAATTGAAAAAAACGCCGACCAAAAATACACGCTCACGCTCGAAGGAAACCTTACCTGTCTTGATATGAAAACTGGCTCGATTTTATGCGAACTACACAGCACAGCAACAGTAACAGAAGACAAAGATTGGAACTGCCTTAATTCCGCAAGAAAACTTTTGGCAGAAAACCTGGCGCACGAAATAATTTACGGACTTTAATTTATAAAAGTGAGGATAAACAGATGATTTACACTGACACAAGAGACAAATCGGTAAAGACAGATTTTAAAACCGCTGTAGTCGGCGGCATGAATGAAAAAACCGGAGGACTTTATATTCCGGTTGAATTTCCAAAACTTGATAAATCATTTTTAAATAAAAATCCGGAGCCAAACCTTCGCGATATTGCTTTTGAAATGGCAAAACCTTACGTTGAAGGAGAAATTCCGGAAAACGATCTCAAAAAACTCATAAACGATGCATATCCTTTCCCGGCAAAGGTTTCAGGTCTCGACCCAAATTCATACGTCCTCGAACTTTTTCACGGTCCAACCTGCGCATTCAAAGACTTCGGAGCCCGTTTTATGGCACGTGTAATGTCATATTTCAACCGCAACGAAGACAAGCCTCTTCACATTCTCGTCGCAACATCCGGAGATACAGGTTCTGCCGTGGGAAGCGCATTCCACAATGTTCCGGGGCTTGACGTTACAATTTTGTATCCAGAAGGAAAAATTTCACCGCTTCAGGAAAAACAGCTTTCAACTTTTGACGGAAATGTCCGCGCTCTCAGAGTAAAAGGCACTTTCGACGACTGCCAGAAACTTGTAAAAACAGCATTTACAGATAACGAGCTCCGCTTTTCACTCCGCCTCTCATCTGCAAATTCAATAAACATCAGCCGTCTTCTTCCTCAGAGTTTTTATTATATGTACGCTTCTCTCTACGTAAAAAACAGAGCATGGCAGTACAACAGAATTGAAGATCCTTCTATAATTATGGTTGTTCCGAGCGGAAACTTCGGAAACCTGACATCCGGACTTATTGCAAAAAAAATGGGTGCTCCAATCACAGGTTTTGTTGCCGCTACAAATACAAACCGCACAATTCCAGACTGGATTGCAACCGGCGACTATAATGCCCGCCCTTCAGTAGCAACATACGCAAACGCGATGGACGTCGGTGCTCCTAGCAACTACGAACGAATTTCAGCAATGTACTCTCTTGACGATGTACGCCATTTATTTGCTTCTTACTGGCTTGATGACAGCGGAATCATCAGCTCAATCAAAGACTGCTATGCAAAAACAGGCTACACAATCGATCCTCACGGAGCTGTCGGCTGGAAAGCATGGAGCGATATAAAAAACGGAGCCATGGCAGAACTTGCACAGGGCAAAAAACATGATTACACAAAACCTGGTCTTACACCAAATCTCCCAGACTGGGCAGATGATGTAATTTCTAAGAAAAACGCGATCGGCGTAGTTTTGGAAACAGCCCATCCTGCAAAATTCGGTTCAATCGTCGAAAAGGCAATCGGCTCAAAACCAATAATTCCAGACAGACTTGAAAAAGTTATGCGCCTTGAAGACAAATCAATTCCAATGGAAAACGACTACAACCAGTTCAAATCATGGTTGCTTGAAAACTTAAGATAAAACAAAAAAGGCTGGTCTGAAAACTTTCATTTCAAGCCAGCCTTTTTTATTACATATTTTCGTAAGTCTGAACATTATCTTCCAAATGTTCAATCGCTATTCCAGCTTCCTCAAGCATTTTAAGACTGTCGGCTTCATCATGGTAGTGTTTTTCACACACAACCCTTTTTATTCCGCAGTTAATTAAAAGCATTGCGCAGGTTCGGCACGGAGTCATTTTACAGTAAACAGTACCACCGTCAATAGAAATTCCACGTTTAGCGGCCTGGCAGATTGCATTCTGCTCCGCATGAACGGTTCTTACACAATGCTGGCTGACAGTTCCGTCACTGTGCAGCATTTTTTTTAGAAGGTGGCCTGCTTCATCGCAATGCGGAAGTCCCGCAGGACTTCCAACATATCCGGTAACAAGAATCTGATGGTCCCGTGCAATCACGCAGCCAGAACGTCCTCTGTCGCATGTCGCACGTTTTGCAATAGTTCTTGCAACTTCCATAAAATATTCATCCCAGGTCGGGCGCAAATATTTTTCTTTGTTTGAAGATTCGTTCATACTAAAAAACTAGATAGCTTTTATTGCAAGAGCAAACACAAATACAGCGGCAAGAATCCACGTAACAGGAGAAATTTCCTTTGCTTTTCTACCAGCAACTTTCGAAATTACATAAGCGATCATACCAAAGGCAATACCCTTAGAAATCGAATATCCGAAAGGCATTACAAGAATTGTTATAAAAGCAGGAATTCCGTCAGTTATTTCGCTGAATTTGATAGATGTTACAGACTGCATCATCAAAAATCCGACAAAAATCAAGGCAGGAGCCGTAGCACAAGAAGGAACAAGCGCAAAAAGCGGAGTGAACAACAGGGCCAAAACAAAGAAACCGGCAGTCACAACAGAAGAAAGACCTGTGCGGGCACCAGCAGCAACACCGGCAGAAGATTCAACATAAGAAGTTACAGTTGAAGTTCCAAGACAAGCACCAGCAACAGTACCAACCGCATCGGCAAGAAGAGCATTTTTTACATTAGGAATATCGCCCTTTTCGTCAATAAGCTTGGCCTGCTCAGCAACGCCCATCAAAGTTCCAATAGTATCAAAAATATCTGTAAAAAGGAAAGTAAAGAAAACTCCGAAGAATTTCAGCGTAAGGACATTTGAAAAATCAAATCTAAAAAGGAACGGAGCCTGAGGAACAGAAACAGGCTTAAAGTTTTCAGGAATAGTCGTAACGCCAAAAGGAATTCCAACAACAGTTGTAGCAGCAATACCGATAAGAATCGCGCCAGGAACTTTAAGAATATAAAGAACAATCGTAATTACAAGACCGATAATCGCAACAATTGCAGAAATATGAGCCTTATCAAATGCGTTAAAACCGATAATTGTTCCGTTTGAAGAAGTTACGATTCCAGCGTTGTTAAGACCAATTAAAGCAATAAAAAGACCGATACCAACAGCAACAGCCTTCTTCATAGTCGAAGGAATAGAGTTGATAATCGCCTCACGAACACCAAAGAACGAAAGAACGATAAACAAAACGCCTTCAAGCAAAACAGCTGTAAGAGCAAACCATGGAGAACACCCCATCTGGCCGCAAACAGTATACGTAAAGAACGCGTTGAGTCCCATACCAGAAGCAAGAGCAACAGGCATATTTGCAAAAAAAGCCATAATCAGAGTTGCAATCGCAGCAGAAATCGCAGTCGCTGTAAAAACACCTCCAAAACTCATTCCTTCGATAGAACCAAGCATTCCAGGATTAACGGCAAGAATGTAGGACATTGCAAGGAAAGTTGTAATACCACCGATAATTTCGCGGCTTACAGTTGAACCTTTCTCCTTGATTTTAAACAAAGTTTCCATAAAAAAAACCTCCATGGAAAAAAAACATAACAAAGATTATATCATAGAATAAAAAACAGAAAAATAAAAAACGCAGGCTTTTTATAAAAAATTTATAAAAAAAAGAACGTCATCAGACTCAAAAAAAAAACAATTTCCGCCCATGCAGGCATTTTTCCCAAAGACCGGCTGCTACGGGTTCGCTTACGCTCATTGCCGCAAAGCGCGCCAACTAAAGCCCTCCGCATCCGGCGTAAGAAAAACCTTATGCAAAAAAAAGCCTAGTTTAAAATAAAAAAAACTCCTGATTTTTTTCAGGAGTTTTTAAAGCGGTAGAAGGGAGTCGAACCCTCGTCATCAGCTTGGAAGGCTGAGATAATGAGCCGTTATATGACTACCGCACAACTTATGTATTTATAATACCAAGCATTGAACTTTGTGTCAATACTGTTTTTTAAAACTTTTGAATTTTTTTTTAACTTTTTTTAATTTTCTCCCACGCAAGCTTTGCCGCATTTTGCTCCGCAGCCTTTTTGCTTTTTCCGCTGCACGGACCAAATTCTTCGTCTTTTAAACTTACCTTTACCCAAAAAGTCCTGTCATGGTCTGGACCTGTTTTTTTGACAAGATCGTAAACCGGGCATAACTTTGATTTTTTCTGATAAAATTCCTGCAAAAGTGTTTTGTAATCTTTTTCACCCTTGTTCTGCTGGACTTTTCGAATTTCAGGAACAATAAGATCAAGGACAAGTTCTTCCGCGGCCTCAAAACCGCTGTCAAGATAGTAGGCTCCGATTATCGCTTCAACACAATCTGCAAGAATAGCGTCCTTGTCGCGTCCTCCGCTCATCTCCTCGCCTTTTCCAAGAATAAGCATCTTGTTTATACCTATTCTTCTCGCAATCGGAGCAAGAGTTTTTTCAGAGACAACAACGCTCTTTATTTTAGAAAGATCTCCTTCCGGATTTTCAAACATATCTTCATATAAAAAAGTTGCGGTTGCCATACCTAGGACAGAATCTCCAAGAAATTCAAGTCTTTCATTATTTACGTGTCTGCTTGAAGTGTTTTCGTTGGAAAAAGAACGGTGATGGAAGGCCAGATTTAAAAGTTCCAGATTATTGAATTTTATATCAAGGTTTTTACAAAACTCAGAAAGGGCTTTTTTTCTTTCTTCTGAAATATTTGAATTACGAATTTTTCTTTTGAACACAACAACCCCCATAAAAAAAATAAACACAGGCTGCTAAGCAAACCTGTGTTCATTCGTTTTATAAAAAACTATAACTGAAAAATTATTTAGATTCTTTTTCAGCTTTGATGAAGTTGTATGCATCACGAACTGTTTCAAATTCGTTTGCTTTTTCATCAGGAATGCTAACGCCAAGTTCCTCTTCGATTGCATAAACCAATTCGTAAGTATCAAGGCTGTCTGCACCGAGATCACCACGGAATGAAGAATCCAAAGTGATTTTGCTTTCATCGATTTCCAGTTTTTCAGCAATAAGCTTCTGGATTTGGTTGAACAATTCGTCCATTTTTAATCTCCTGTGATTAATTAAGTTAAATTTTCAGAAACTGAAAATTTTCCGTATTGTTAATTCATCCAGACTACTTAACTTCTGGTTTAATTACCTGACGTCCACGGTAGAAACCGCATTTTGGACATACATGATGCTGCAAAACAAGGTTGCCACAGTTTGCACATTCAACCATCTGTGGTGCAACAAGATGCATATTAACACCACGGCGTCTGCGTGTTCGTGCTTTCGAAGTTTTCGCTCTAGGTACTGCCATTTATATAACCTCACTATATGTTTTGTTACTTGTATAACAGACTTAATGTTATATCAGTTCCTGTCTGAATGTCAATTGGATTATACCGGTATTTTTTTTCATTTGTCAATATTTTTTATGACAATATTACATTTTTTGTCATTTTAACACTCAAATTCTCTGTTATTTCCGGTATTTTTTTAAAACAGCCTCGCAAACCACAGGAGGAACCATTCCGCTTATATCTCCGCCAAACTGGGCAAGCTCTTTTATCGAACTGGACTTTACGATTACGTATCTCGTCTCTGTCGGCATAAAAAGAGTTTCAATTTCAGGATTTAAATTGTGGTTTACAAGGGAAAGGTCAAATTCGTACGAAAAATCGTTTACATTTCTTATTCCACGGATAAGGACTTTTGCATCGATTTTTCTTGCATATTCAACAACAAGCCTGTCCCATTTATGAACTTCCACATTATGATAAGGCTCTGTCAAAGTTTTTAGCATCAAAACACGCTCATCGGCAGTAAAAAGGCTATTTTTGCCAGGATTTTCAGAAACAAGAACGTCGATTTTTTCAAAAAGTTTGCTTGCCCTTTCGATTACATTTAAATGTCCATAAGTCGGAGGATCAAAGCTCCCCGGAAAAACTGCAATATTCATGCTTTTCTTTTTATCACGTTTGACGCGAACAGACAAGTGATGTATATTCTTCTCTATGAGAACAAAAAAATATTTATCCAAGATAGCAATTTTGGCATTTCCTTTCGTACTGGCAGGCTGCGGTTCAACCTCTGTACAGCCACAACCAGCAAAGGAAGAAAACAAGCCTGCTATTGAAGAAAAAAAAGAATTTCCGGCCGAAAAAGACGAGTATCACAAGTCTGTCGGAAACCTTACCGTTTCAAAAGACACATTTGAATCAGATAAAGCAGAAATTCTCCGCATTATCGAGAGTTTAAAAACGATTATGTCAGATTTTGACTATCAGTCCTGGCTTTTATATGTAGACAACGAGTCAAAAATTTATTGGTCAAAAACTGCGAATTTAAAAAAAGCACAGGGCAAACTGCCTGTAAAAGGGCTTCAGCTCAGAACACTACAGGATTATTTTAAATACGTATTCGTACCTTCGAGAGCCGGACGAAACATCACGACCATACGTTACGAATCTGAAAATTACGTAAAGGCCGTTCAGGTTACAAGCCTAGACTCTTCCGAAACCGAAGAAAAATACACAGTTTACTATTATTTCAACAAAATCGACGGTCACTGGCAGCTGCACCTGCCGGAGATTGACAGCTAACAGGCACTGTCTTTTTTCAAAGAAAGAATAACTTTTATTGATTTTTGTAAATCATTCAACTATAATTTTAAACGTTTTTATAAAAAGTGCCGATTACTAGAATAAGTCCAAGGGGGATCTAATGAAATCTATAAAATATGCAGCAGCTGCAATTCTTACTGCATTCGCTTTTACAGTTAGCGCACAGACAAGCGCAGACAACGAGTCAAACGTTGAAAGCGAATACCTCAGCAGCATCGAAGACGTTGTAATCACAGAACTTGCAACATCAGAAGAAAGAGACAACAAGCTCGTAGCTCTTCAATATCTTGAAAACGCAGTAAACGAAGGACGCACAACTCCTGACATGATGAAAGCTCTTGACGGTCTTGCAGGAGAAGGTATCGCAAGTCAGTCAAGAACAAACGGACGTCTCATGAACAACTTTCCAGACATCCGCGCAAAAGCCTGCGATATTCTTGCCAATGTTAAAACAGAAGAATCAAAAAATACTCTTGTAAAAGTTGCTCTTGCAGACAACGAGCCTATGGTAATAACAGCCGCAATCCGTGCCCTTGGAGACATCGGAATCAACGACAACGACGAAGTTTCAGAAACAATCGCCTGGGCTCAGAAAAAAAATGCGGTTTTAAACCCGACTTCTTCATTGGCCCTCGAAGTTTTGATCGCCTATGAAAAAATCGCAGATTCAGTTCAGAACAAAGGTCCTATGATTCAGGCTGTAGGTCAAATTGCAACAAACTACCGCTACGTAACTCCTGTCCGCACCCGTGCCCACGAACTGCTAAAGACTTTGCAGGGCGCGCCTTCGTCATCAGACAAGAAAAATAACAACGCAAAATAACCAAGCACACACAAAAAAAAAGAGAGGCCATCAAAGAAATTTGAAAAGCCTCTCTTTTTTTTATTCAATTTTACCAATTTTTTGAGGAATACGTGATTTGAACACGCAACCTTCGGCTCCGGAGGCCGACGCTCTATCCAGTTGAGCTAATCCCTCAGTCTTTTTTTTTGAAATACAAGAACAAAAGATATTGATTTCATTCAAAATTGTCAACAGAATAACTTGCACAACCCATTTATAAACCGGGAGGTATACTATGCAGCCTATAATTTTAGCATCTTCTTCACCAAGACGACAGGAAATTTTAAAACTTATGAACATTCCTTATCAGGTCATAATTCCAAACTGCAAGGAAGAATATCCTGATGATATTGAAATTGAAAAAGTTCCCGAATTTCTCGCCACAAGAAAAATTGACGCAGTCATAAGGGCTGCTCCGGCAGGAATTGAATATCCATGGATTTTAGGAGCGGACACCGTAATTGTAAAAAACAAAAAAATCCTAGGAAAACCGGAAAATCAAGAGCAGGCCTTTGAATACTTAAAAAGCCTTCAAGGCTCCACACACAAAGTTATTACAGGAATTGCGCTTTTTAACAGCGAGCTGCACTACATGAGCAACCGCACTTCAATCACGAAAGTAACTTTTTCAAAGATGACCGATGAAGAAATAAAATGGTATATAAGCACAGGAGAATGGCACGGAGCGGCCGGAGGCTACAGAATCCAAGGGCTTGCAAGCTGTTTTATCTCTAAAATTGACGGTACAAACAGCGGTGTTATGGGATTGCCTGTTTTTGAACTTTATGATATATTGAAAGAACAGAATTATTCGATTTTTGAGTAATCTGCCGGGACTTGCGAACGGACCGTAGGTATTTATTCGCAGGCTCGTAAATCTTCCGGACGCATTATTATGCGCCTCGAGAAAAAGAGTTCGGTGGAAAAAAAAATTCATCTAAAGCATGAATGATTAGCATGAATGATTTTTTTCCGGTGAAGGAGACACTTTATGGCAGTTGTAACCATGAAGAGTTTGCTTGAATCAGGTGTACATTTCGGTCACCAGGTTAAGCGTTGGGATCCACGCATGAAGAAATATATCTTCGCACAGCGCAATGGTATCCATATCATCGATTTGCAGAAAACAATCGGTGCAATCAAAGACAGCTACGAAGCTGTTCGCAAAGTTGTAACTTCAGGAAAGTCAGTTCTTTTCGTTGGTACAAAAAAACAGGCACAGCAGGCAGTTCAGAAAGAAGCAGAACGCTGTGGCATGTACTATGTAAACAACCGCTGGCTTGGTGGTATGCTTACAAACTTCTCTACAATCAAAAAGTCACTTCAGCGCCTCAAGAAAATCGAAAAGATGGAAGTAGACGGCACATTTGACAATCTTACAAAAAAAGAAGTTGCTAATCTTCTCAAAGAAAAAGAAAAGCTTTCTAAAAACCTTGGCGGTATCAAAGAAATGAAAGAACTCCCAGGAATTCTTTTCATCATCGATACACACAAAGAACAGATTGCTGTTGCAGAAGCTCACCGTATGGGTATTCCTATCGTTGCAGTTGTTGATACAAACTGTAACCCAGAAGGAATCGACTACCCTATTCCAGGAAACGATGACGCAATCCGCGCAATTTCTCTCTTCACTTCTATCATTGCAAACGCAGTTGTAGAAGCAAACAACGAAGAAGGTCTTAAAATTATTGAAACTCTTAACGACGATGAAGAAATCGTTACAGACGCTTCAACAAAAAAAGACGATGAAGAAATCGCAGACTACAGCAACTACACTCCTACAGAACCAAAAGAAGAAGATGTTGCTGCTGACGATGACAGCGATGATGAAGATCTCGCTGAAAAATTTGACAAATAATCAGGGGAATACAAATGGCATCATTTACAGCTGCTGATGTAAAAGCTCTCCGCGAAGCAACAGGCGCAGGTATGTTGGACTGCAAAAAAGCTCTCCAGGATGCAAATGGAAGTGTCGCAGAAGCTGAAAAAATCTTGAAAGAAAAAGGTCTTGCTGCTATGGCAAAACGTTCTGACCGTGCAACTGGTGAAGGACGCATTGTAATCAAACAGGAAGGCAATAAAATTGCTATGGTTGAAGTTACTTGTGAAACTGACTTCGTAGCAAACAATGCTGATTTTGGCGCAACTGCTGACAAAGCTGCAGAAATCACTCTTGCGGCAGGAACCGATGAAATCACTGCAGAACACAAAGCAATCATCGACACAATTGCTATCAAATTCCGCGAAAACATGGCTGTACGCCGTTCCGCTTTCGTTGAAGTTGGAGCAAATGCTGTTGCTGGAACTTATGTTCACTCAGACAAAAAAACAGGTGCAATTGTAGTTGTTGAAGGCTCGACATCTGACGAAGTAAAAGCATTCGCAAAAGACTGCTGTCTTCACCTCGCGGCATTTACACCTACTTACATTACAAAAGATGAAGTTCCACAGAGTTACATCGACGAGCAGAAAGAAATTTTTGCCGCACAGATGGACGCTGATGAAAAAATGGCTTCAAAACCACAGAATGTAAAAGACGGAATCCTTAACGGAAAAATCAACAAGCTCCTTGCAGAAAACTGTTTTGTTGACCAGCCTTTCGTAAAGGACGACAAAGTTACAGTTGCTAAAAAACTTGAAGAAGTTGGAAAGGCAGCTGGTGCAAAACTTTCATTTGGAAAGATTGTTCTTTTCGTTCTCGGTAAATAATTTTTACTGATTAAAAGCGGTTGGATTTTTTCTAACCGCTTTTAGTTTTATCAACTAAAATATGGATTCGTGCCTGTTTGGCATGCCGCAACTGCGGTTTTATGGGAGAAATCACTATGGCATTTGACGCTAAAGCAAAAATGGAAAAAACGCTTGAAGGAATTAAAAACGAAATGAACACAATCCGCACGGGTCGTGCATCTGCTGCTATGTTTGACAAAGTTCGTGTAGATTATTACGGACAGAAATCACCGCTCAATCAGGTTGCTCAGATTTCAATTCCAGAAGCCCGCACTGTTGTAATTTCTCCATTTGATAAAAGTCTTATTTCTGATATTGAAAAAGCAATTTTGGTTGCAGACCTTGGATTAAATCCTTCAAACGATGGAAAAGTAATCCGTATTTCAATTCCTGCCTTGACTGCCGACCGCAGAAAGGAACTGGTAAAACAGGCAAAATCAATGGCAGAAAACTACAAAACGACAATCCGCAATGTTCGTCGCGACGGAAACGATGATTTGAAAAAACAGCAGAAAGCCGGAGAAATCACAGAAGATCAGCTCAAAAAAGAAACAGACGATCTTCAGAAGCTTACTGACAAATATATTGCTGAAATTCAGACAGTCTGCGATGCAAAGGAAAAGGAAATTCTTGCTTAATTTTGGCAGATTACAATTCTGATGAATATTGAAGAAATAAAAGCCGGCGGACTTCCAGAACATGTTGCTATAATCATGGATGGAAACGGCCGCTGGGCAAAGCAAAGAGGTTTAGCACGCTCTCAAGGCCATAAAGAAGGCTTGAATTCTGCAAAAAGAATAGTAGCTCAGGCTGCCTCTTTGGGAATAAAATACATAACTTTATATACTTTCTCAACAGAAAACTGGAAGAGGACTCAGGAAGAAGTCGGTTATCTTATGACTCTCATAAAAGGTCATCTTCGTGCGGAATTCCAGTTTTATAAGGACAATGGCATTAAAATTGAACACATTGGCGATTTAAGCGGACTTCCAAAAGATGTTCAAAAAGAGATTCTAAACGCAAAAAAAGATACAGAGCATTTTACAGGAACAACCTGTGTTCTAGCCATAAATTATGGCAGCCGAGATGAAATTGTCCGCGGAATAAAAAAACTTGTAGAAAATAACGTAAAAACGGAAGATATTACAGAAAAACTTATTTCAGATTCGCTGGATATAAAAGACTTACCGGACGTTGATTTAATGATTAGAACCGGTGGCGAAGAAAGGCTCAGCAATTTTCTGCTTTGGCAATGTGCTTATGCAGAATTTCTTTTTACAGACACGCTTTGGCCAGATTACACAGAAAATGAATTTATAGAAGATATAATCAAATTTCAAAAACGTAATAGAAGGTTTGGCGCAGTTCCAGATCAAAAGTAAACAGGGGAATTTATGAATCGTAAAGTCGTTTCGAGACTTGGAATTTTTTTTATAGGAGTACCTCTTATAATCATGCTGATTCTGTTGAATCAGATGAACCACCTTGCAATCCACATTGTCGTGACAGCAGTTTCGGTTGTTGCCGCCTGCGAGTTTTATCATATTCTTGACCATAATTTTAAATTACAGAACAAGCTGTTTGTAATAATTCTTGCAGGAATTATAAATCTTGCAATGCTTTTGCGCGCAGTTTTTGAATTTGACGTTTCTTATGTTGATTTTGTGTTTGTGCTCGCAATTTTAATAAGTCTTGCAGTCGAAGTTATTTTGAACAAGACTTTTGAAAATTCAAACAGCCATATAATTACATCGATTTCGATTATTACGTATGCCGGATATTTGCTGACTTTTTTAACACGCATGACTTTTCTTAAAAATTCACGCCCGGTTTTAATCATGTTTTTGACAATGGTATTTTTTTGCGACTCTTTGGCATGGTTTTTCGGTGTGCTTTTTGGAAAAAACAACAAAGGTTTTATAAAGGCAAGTCCAAATAAAAGCATTGCAGGCTTCTGCGGAGGCATTTTTGGTTCAATTTTGAGCGGAATTTTGAGCTGGGTCTTGTGGAAAGACATTTTTACAGGTTCTGTCGCAAAATTGATTCTTTTGGGCGCTTTAATTTCAATTACTTCGATTATCGGAGATTTAGTTGAATCCGTTCTTAAACGTTCTGCCGACTGCAAGGATTCTGGTTCAATAATTCCTGGCCGTGGAGGAATTCTCGATTCAATCGACAGCATCGTTTTTTCAGCTCCTGTATTCTACTTTACAATTACGCATATTTACCCTGCCCTTTTGCAATAGAAAGGACTTTTGTCTGCTTTTTCAGATAATTTTGAAGGAAGGAATATGAAAAAAATTCTCGTCTTAGGCTGCACAGGCTCAATCGGCACAAGCACTGTCGATATTTTAAAAAATCATAAAGACCGTTTTGCCTGTTGCGGTCTTACAGCAAACAAAAACAAAGAAAAACTCGAAGAACTTGCAAGTTTTTTTGAATGTCCATATTCGCTGACAAGTGAAGAAGGAACAGAAGGAATAAAAAAACTAATAGAAAAGACAAAACCTGATATTGTAGTAAACGGAATTGCAGGAAGCGCAGGTCTTGTTCCAAGTATTTTGGTTTTAGAAGCAGGGATCGACCTTGCTCTTGCCAACAAAGAATCTGTCGTCATGGCAGGTCCTGTTATTTTTGAAATGGCAAAAAAAAGCGGCAGCAGAATTCTTCCGGTAGACAGCGAACACTCGGCAATTTTTACACTGCTTAATAATTGTGGCGGTTCAAAAAATGTAGGACAGCTTATAATTACTGCAAGCGGAGGTCCTTTTAGAACCTGGCCGTCTGAAAAAATTGCAAATGCAACTTTAAAAGACGCGCTAAAACATCCGACCTGGAACATGGGAACAAAAATTACTGTTGATTCTGCGACGTTGGGAAATAAAGGTCTTGAAGTTATTGAAGCAAAGCGGCTTTTTGGATTTGACACAAAGCAAATAGAAGTAGTTGTTCATCCGGAAAGCATAATTCACTCTCTTGTAAGAACAAACGACGGAATTGTGTATGCCCAGCTAAGTGAACCGGACATGAAGCATCCGATTATTCAGGCGCTCGACTGGCCGGAAGTAAAGCATAATTTTATGAAACCTTTTGACCTTACAGACACTGCAACAGGTTCAAGAACCTTGACATTCGAAAAACCGAGAATGGACGATTTTCCTCTTTTAAAACTTGCATTCAAAGCGGCGGAAAAAGACAACTGTCATCCGATTGCTTTTAATGCGGCAAATGAAATAGCAGCCTGGGCGTTTATTGACGAAAAAATACGTTTTGAAAAAATTGCGCAGATTGTCGAAAAAGTTATGGAAAATGAAGATGAATGGAACAGCCCTGTCCGCGACACAAAGGATATTTTTGAAGCAGACAGCCTGGCCCGTTCGATTGCAAAAAAACTGGTATAAAAAATGCTGTTAAAAATAGTTTATGGTCTTATAATTCTTAGAGTTATAGTGTTTCTGCATGAAGGCGGTCATTTTTTGGCTGCAATTTTGTGCGGAGTTAAGGTCGAAGCGTTTTCGATCGGAATGGGTCCTGTACTTTTACACAAAAAAATTAAAAACATAGACTGGAGAATCTCGCTTTTGCCTCTCGGCGGATACTGCTCAATGAAAGGCGAAAATGATTTTTCGGACGAGAATTCTTCTTGTGATTTTGTTGAATACGACAAAAATTCGCTTTACGGAGTTTCGCCGTTAAAACGTGCGGCAATTGCTTTTGCAGGTCCTCTGGCAAATCTTTTTCTGACTTTTATCTCTTTTTTTATCGTTGCACTTGTAGGTTTTACTTATTGGTCTGCTTCCAACAAAATTACTCTGGCAAATGAAGTTTATCCGGAAATTGTTTCTCCGGCAGCAGAAGCAGGTCTTTGCAGCGGAGATGAAATAATTCAAATTAATTCTGAAAAAATAAACGATTTTTCTGAACTTTACGAGTTTGTTGCAACTCATCCCGATGAGGATTTAAAAGTTAAAGTCTTGAGAAACGGAATTCAAATGGATTTTTTGGTTCATTCACAACTTGACAGACAAACCGGCGCAGGAAAAATCGGTGTAACAAGCACGCCTGAAACAAGCGCAAAACGCGAAGCAAAACGCTATGGATTTTTTGGAGCGATTGTTCAAGGCGGAAAAGAAACCTGGAAAATTTTCAGGGCATCTTTGACGGGGATTGCAAGTCTTTTTAAAGGTGTAAAAATTACGCAGGCAGTGAGCGGACCTGCCTCAATTACGACAATGCTTGGAGAAACCGTAAAAGAAAGCTTTTCTGCCGGTTTTAGGACAGGTCTTTCTTCAGTTTTGAATTTCGTAGCCTTAATCAGCATTTCGCTTTTTATAATGAACCTTTTGCCAATTCCGGTTTTGGACGGAGGATTGATCTTATTCTCGCTTATCGAAGCAATTTTCCGTATCCGTATTTCACCAAAAGTTCGTTATCGTGTACAATATATTGGGCTTGCCTTTATTGCTTTTTTGTTCGTAATAGCAGTTATAGGCGATTTCAATTTTTTTATGAGAGCTGCAAGATAAATCTAAGAGAATTTTGAGGATTTCGATGAAAAACAAAATAATTTTCGTTTCAATTTTATTCACTTTTTTTGCCGGGGCATTGGTTTTTGCGCAAAGCCATGTTTCGACACAGGCGCATGATTCTGCGGTTACAGGGCTTGCTGTCCTTGAAAATTCCGAAAGTGAGCAAAACACGGTCTTTAGCGTCGGACAAGACGGTTTTATAATTAAGTGGACAGAAGATTCTCTTGGTGACCACTATCAGGTTACAGACCTTGCAATAAAAATGGTTGCAAGAAGTCCGAACGGAAACGATATTGCAATTTACGAAACGGACGGCGCCGCAACAAATATGGTAAGCGTATGGAATTTTAAAACTCTTACAAGAAAATGCGCATTTACCTTTGGAACACCAATCACTTCTCTTTCATATTCTGCGAAAGGAACTTACGTTTTGTGCGGAACTGCAAGCGCAAAAGGAACTTATTTTTTAAATACGCAGAACAACACAATCACTTCAAAAAAACTAAAGGAAAGCACAGGACCTGTGAGCATGGTTATAACCAGCAGTTCTGAAAATTCGGCAGTTGCATATTCTCCGACAGGTTCTTTAAGTTATTACAATATACGCAACGGCGAAAAAAAGGCGAAATTTTCTACAGAACCAGGTTTGAGCCAGGTTTGCATGTTCAACAACAATGTTTTTCTTGCAGGATACAAAGACGGAAGCATCTATGTAATTCAGGCAGTAACTGGAAAAACGCTTGCAAAATTTTCAGTTGCCACAAAAGAGCCGGTTATTTTCAGTTCTAACAGCTATGAAGATCTTTATTACATTGTAAATGAAAAAAGACAGTTTAAAATGTATCTGATAAAAAATGACAGAAATAAAGATGTAATTGCTCCGCAGCTTATAAGGACATTTACCGGCTTAAAAAACGACGAGTCTCTCGTCTGCGCAGATATTACGGCTTCTGGAACGATATTTGCCGGAACAAACCAGGGAAACCTGTATAAATTCGACAACTCGGTTGCAGAACGCGTGGATGTTCTTCAGTCTATGAGCGACAACATGTACAATCACATATACGATGTTGCCTCTGCCGGAGAAAATTTTTACTTTTTGACGCCTTCATCAATCGTCCTTTCTTCTTACGACAACGGTGCTGTAGACTTAAAGGGAACAAATCCCGGACATACGAATATAATTTCTTACAACGAAGCTGGCGTAATTCTTTGGACGAAGGATTCCAGAAAAACAGTACAGTTTTTTGACTTTACAACTGGAACGGCTTCTGCAATCTTTACTCCGGAAAATAATCTAAAATCCTTAAAACTCTACGGAAATTATCTTTTGTCAATTGAAGGAAGCTCTACTGTAAACCGCTATTCAATAGAATCAAAGACAAAGGAAAATCTTTACAACGGAGCAGGAATTCAAGACGCGCTTCTTTATAACGAAAATGACCTTTACGTGGCAAAGACTTCCGCAACCACTCCGACTGTTCCGCTTTTATACGTAAACACAAAGACTAAAGAAACTGTTCCACTTAATTTGAAAGGAAACGTAGCATACGCGCTTTCTTTTGATCCTTCTGTTGCAAAACCTGAAATTTACGGAATTATAATCGGAACTGACTCGCAGAACAGACCTCTTACGTCTGTTTTTTCTTATAATCCGGAAACAAAATATTCAAAACACTTGCTTGAAGAACATTCAGAAGACCCGAATGCAATCTGTTACCTGTCTTATCCTGTTTTGTACACGAACATGGGAAAATCAAGAATTCGCTCCTATAATTTAATGGCAAAGCGAAATTTTGAATACAAGCGTTCTGCTTCCCTGCCTGTAAAAATCGCAAAGAACAGAACAAGGCTTGTAGTTTTGAACAAAGACGGTTCTGTAAGCTGGTACAATCCTGATATGAATGCGGTTATTGCCGACTGGTATTTGACAATAAACGGCGAATGGTTTGAATTTTAATAAAAAAGCCTCTCTGAATTAACTTCAGAAAGGCGCGAAAAATAGTCTTTTATTGGAAGAAAAACCTAGCCCGGATCGTCGCGGAAAGACCGCAGGAACCGGCATTTTGCCGATTCCGAGGACTTGCAGCAAGAGCCGGACGCGGGAAGGAAATGCGCTTCCCTGCAAAAACTTTTAAAGTTTTATTCCACAACCACGCAAAAGAGCTTCTTTGTAGACTTCCTCATACTGACGGCAGCTGTTTGTCCACGTAAAATCCTGTTCCATTGCGCGTTTTTGCATCTGCCTGATGTGGTCTTTTTTGTTGTAATAAGCGTAAACCGCCCAGCCCACAGTGTCGTAAACTGCCTGCGGTGTAAGATTATCGAACATAAAGCCAGTTCCTTCACCAGTCTGCTCGTTGTAATTCTGGACTGTATCTGCAAGACCGCCCGTACGACGAACAATTGGAAGAGTTCCGTAAAGTTCTGAGTAAAGCTGGTTGAGTCCGCAAGGCTCGTACTGGCTTGGCATAAGGAAAAAGTCTGCGCCTGCTTCGATTAAATGGCTGAGTTTTTCGTTGTAACCAATTTTTGCACGGAAATTTGGAAGTTTTTTCTGAAGTGAATTGATTTCGTCTTCAGCCCAGCGCTCACCGCTTCCCAAAAGAACGACCTGGACGTCTACGGATTTACAAATTCCCCACAGGCATCCGTAATTAGGCGCAATAACTTCTGCAATTCCTTTTTGGCTTACAAGGCGACCAATCATGGCGATTACAGGAACATCTTCCCTTTCAGGAAGTCCAAAATACTGCTGCAGGGCTCTTTTACATTCGGCTTTTCCGGACATATCCTTTGAAGAAAAATTCGCAGGAAGAGCGGGATCTTTTTCAGGATTCCAGATTTCTGTATCTACTCCGTTTACAATTCCCTTTACAACATCGCTTCTGACGCGCAACAAGCCGTCAAGCCCAAATCCGCCTTCTGGAGTCTGGATTTCGCGCGCATATGTCGGACTTACCGTCGTTACCATGTCGGCAGAAGAAATTCCGGCCTGCAAAAAGTTAATTGCGCCGTTTCGTTCAAATCCTGCTCCATAGTAAAGGTTCCAGTCGATTCCTAAATCGTTGAATTTGTCTTTTCCGTAAACACCCTGATAGCCCATATTATGAATCGTAAAGACGGAGGCTGTTTTTTTAAATGCTTCCTGTGTACGGCAAACATGCTTTACAAGAACTGGAGCGAGGGCTGCTGACCAGTCGTGGGCATGGACAATATCCGGAAACCAGCCCAACTTGTTGCAAACCTGAAGAGCGCCGTGGCACAAAAGGCTGAATCGGTACGGGTTGTCAAAAAAATCAGGCTCGGACTTTGTTCCATAAACTCCATCGCGTCCAAAACAGTTTTCGTGGTCTAGAAAATACACATTTACTTTTTCAAAACCAGGAAGAGTTGTCGTATAGACGGCTGTCCATTCCTGACCTGTTCCGACTGGAACTCCGAGAGGACCTTCGAGCTTTTGAAGTTTTTTTCGGTCTATTTTATAGTAGCGCGGCATTACAATTTTTACATCGTGGCCGAGTTTACTCAAACTGCCTGCAAGAGCCGAAACTGCGTCTGCAAGTCCGCCTGTCTTTGCAAAAGGAACCGCTTCTGCACTTACCATTAAGATTTTCATTTTCACATCTCCTATTTAGCTGCTGCGATAAAGGCTTTTTCTGAATTGACAATAGTTTTTTCGCTTACGCAATATGCAAGACGGAAATAGCCTTTTTTTCCAAAACCGTTTCCCGGAGCACTCAAAATAAAGAATTTTTTTAAATAATCGCAGAACGCGCTATCGTCATCATTCCATCTGGAAGGAACTTTTACAAAAAGATAGAACGCTCCCTGAGGACGGCAATATTCAAATCCAGCCTTGTCCAAAATTGCCATTAAAAGGTCGCGACGACGGGCATACGAAGAATAATCGACTTTTGCATTCCATGATTTTGCAACAACTTTCTGAAAAACCGCCGGTGCATTTACACAGCCTAAGGTGCGCAGGCAGAAAGTGCAGGCAGAAATAAACTCGTCTGAATCTTCGCATTTTGGATTTACAGCAATATATCCGATTCTCTCGCCTGGAATCGAAAGGTCTTTTGCAAAACTTGAAACTACTACAGCATTTTCGTACTTTGGAAATACCGGAGGAACTTTTGCGCCATCATAAACAATCGCACGATAAGGTTCATCGCAGATAAGATAAGGCATTCTTCCGCAAGAATTTCCATGTTTTTTAAGGGCGGCTGCAAGTTCTTCAATATCGCTTTCTGAATAGATTTTTCCGGTCGGATTGTTCGGTGTATTGATTAAAACGGCCGCAGTTTTTGGAGAAAGCATTTTTTCGATTGCCTGAACATCGAGCGAAAAATCGGCTTTTGTAGGAACTTCAACCAGTTTTCCGCCGAAATTTGCAACATAGTGCCTGTATTCCGCAAAAAAAGGAGCAGGAACAATCACTTCGTCGCCAGAACTTAAAATCGACTTAAAAACGCAGTTTAGAGCGCTCGCCGCTCCTACCGTCATTACGATATTTTTTTCTTCGAGTTTAACAGTCTGTTCGCCACTTACCTTTTCTGCCATTGCAAGCCTTGCTTCAGGATAGCCGGCATTTGGCATATAACCGTGGCAACCGTGGGTTGTGTCTTTTGCAACTTCTAAAATTGCATCAACAACTTCTTTTGGAGGATCCAAATCAGGATTTCCGAGCGAAAAATCAAAAACGTTGTCATCTCCATACTCTTTTTTGAGAAGAATTCCTTCCTCAAACATTTTTCTGATTACAGAGGCGCCTTTTGAATTTATTATTTCTTTTATTTTTGGAGCTATCATAGTAAAGGCATTATAGCATAAAATACGAGAATTTTGTAACTTATTGAGAAAAATGAAGTTTTTTGTTATATTCGCAGATAGAACTACACACCGTAACTGCGATGATTTTATGGGAGCCTTATGAAAAAATCTTTTCTTTTTAGCACAATTTTTGCCTTTATAGCCTTAGTTTCTGTCCAGGCAGAAATCTTCAATTCAAAACTTTCTTCTGACGAAAAGCAAAAACTCGAAAACGGCGAAGTTTTAATCCGGAATATAAAATCAATGAAAGACGTTTGCGTTAAAGAAAACGATTCTTCTTCAAGAATTTTGGCAACAATGAAAAAACTTGATCCAGCCTTTGTTGCAGAAGTAATTCAAATCCGTCCAGTCGAAGGAAACGAAAATTTAATCGAAGAAATAGATTCGACTTTGTGCAACATAGGAGATTACGTAGGAATTCCTTATTTTTCTGACAGGCAGCAAAAATGGTACGAACTGTATTCTTCTGCCGAAATAAAAAAAATAACCGAAGAAAAAAACGACAAACAAATTGACTGTATCCTCGAAATGTCGCTCTTCGGAAAATTCAACTCACAGATAAACGTAACAAAAGACGAAAATTTTTATTTTTACGAACTTAAGAACATGGAAAACCTGATTTACCACGAAAAATTTACCGCGGTAAAATCAAAAAAAATGTTTTCATGCATTACAGTTTTCCGCGACGGCGACAATTGGGTTCTTTATGCAATCGGTGGAGTTGACGTTCCAAAACTTTGGTTCTTAAAAGACAGAATCGAAACTTCGTTCATGAACAGAATTAAAACTTTCTGTAACTTTATTTTCTCAAAAATCTAATTGAGCTAAACGATGGAAAAAATAACTGTAATTCCAGAAAAAATGGTCTTTGGCGGAAGTTGTCTTACAAAAGTAAACGGAAAAAACGTATTCATTCCGTATGCAATTCCCGGAGAAAAAATTGAAATTTCGATAAAAAAAAGTTTCCGCGATTACGATATTGCAGAAATTGAAAAAGTTATTGAGCCTTCGGTCCACCGTCAGCTGCCTTTTTGCCCTCTTTACGGAAAATGCGGCGGCTGCAACATGCAGCATATTGATATTGATTTTCAGCGCGAGCTGCGGAAACAAATGCTTGCAGACTGTTTTGAACGCGAGGGAATAAATGTTCCAGAAATCGAAACAATCTCTGGAGAACCGGCAAATTACCGTTCAAGAATCCAGCTTACCGACGGCGGGCTCAACGAAAAGCAGTCAAACAATATTCTTAAGCTCGACTTCTGCCCGATTGCAACCGACGAAATAAATTCTTATCTTAAAAATGTAAGTCAAGAACAAAGACCTCTTGGACGTGTTCATTTTTTTGGAGACAAAAGAATTGTTTCTTCTGCGCAAAATGAATACGACCATCTTGTAATTGCAGATGAAACAAAAAAGGAGCTCTGGGCTTCAAAACAAGTCGGAAAATCAAAGAAAAAGGCAAAAAACAAAGTAAGGCAGCGCTTTGCAGGCACACTGGCCGACACAAGAAACAACTGCACTGTCTGCATTTCAGGAAAACAAATTGAATTTGATGTGCAGGGATTTTTTCAGTCGAATATGGACGTTCTCGAAAAAACAATAAAGGCTGTAACATTCAATATGGGCGGAGAGAATGTACTTGACATGTACTGCGGAGCTGGAACTTTTTCGGTTTTTCTTGCGGATATTTTTAAAAAGACAACCTTGGTTGAACACAACAGGGACGCGCTTGTCCACGCAGAAGTTAACATGGCAGGAAAAAAGCACGAAACTTACGGTTTGAGCGGAAGCCGCTGGGTCAAAGAAAACGCGCCGATGATTCTTGAAAAAAACGGACCTTTTGACGCAGTTGTAATCGATCCTCCGCGCTCAGGAATGGAAAAAGAAGTGTGTTCCTGGCTTTGCAAAAACAAGACAGCCCAGATAAGAAGCATTTCCTGCGATCCGGCAACACAGGCACGCGACGCATCTTATTTGATAAAATCCGGCTACAAACTGACAAAACTCTACCTTCTCGACTTTTATCCGCAGACTTCCCATATAGAAAGCCTTGCCTATTTTGAGTTTGTTTAATCCAGCTGATAAAATAAATATGAATAAAAAAAAGTTGTCAAAAAAAATAAACATTTTTCTTTTTCTGATTATATTTTCTTCAGAAAATTTTTTTTCGCAGACCGCGCTTTATCAGACTGATTTGTCAACCTTGTCTCCGTCCTGGCAAACTGTTATTGGAGGTGAAATTGTCGCTCCTCCGGCCGAAACCTCTTACGGCTTTGCCGCAGTAACGGACGGCAGAATGATAAGCGCCTTTACCCAAAAAGGCGTAATTCTCTGGCAAAAAAGCATAAAAGGCAAAAGCGAAAGATTTTTTTCTTCATGGAACGATTTTTTAATTGCAGTTACGGATAAATCAGTCTTGAATTTTATAAATCCAGGCGGAACTTTTCTTTGGAGCGTAGACTGCGGTTTTGAAATAACACAGGCTCCCTTTGTTGGACGCGACGGAAGAATTTTTGTCCAGGGCAAAAAAAACATTGCCTGTTACGGATTAAAAGGAAGCCAGAAATGGAAAATTGAACTGAAGGAAAATGCTGTTTTTTCGACAAGCGGGCTTCCAGACGGAAGTCTTGTTTTCTTTTTTGAACAGACAGACGACGGAAAAACACACGGTTTTAGGCTCAGTCCGTTTGGAGAGGTTTTGGAAGAAATCACTTTTGCAGGCAAAATCACAGCAAAATCCTCCTGCTCCGACGGAATTTTAATGGCTTTTGAAGACGGCTCCGCAGGACTTTTTGCAGAAAACAAAAACAATTCTGTCTCAAAATGGGTTTTAAAAAGCGAAACCCAAAATTCACCAATAAAAAAAATAATCTGCGGTCAAAAAACTTCCGCTCTTCTTTATAACAAAGGCACAGAACTAAAAATTAAAACCGTAGAAAATTCAACCGGCCGCCTTATTTCTGAATTTTCCGGCGGAATTATGAGCCTTTTTGATACAGTTTTTTTGCGGCCGACAGACAGAGGATTTTTTATAAGCAGCAGTTTTAAGGCGATCGAATTTGACGAAAACGGAAACATTTTTTGGGAAGCAAAACTTCCTTCCAAAGCAACCTGGAATTTCATCACCTATACAAGTTCAAACCAACTTTTTTTATGCATGAAAAACTGGGTTTTAAATGCTTTTGTCATGTCCCAGAGCGTCGGAAACAAAAAAATCGTAAGCCAGACAAAAAAAACATACACAGCCCCTTCAAAAAATATTCAGAGTTTTGACGGAATAGTTTATTCTCCGGTTCCACTTTCGCGAATTGAAGAAATTCAGTCAGCATTCCAAAAAAAAGATTTTTTTCAAAAAGAAAAAACTATGACCGAAGAGCTTCAGGAACTTTCACAGTCCTATCTTTCCGAGCTTTTTGAAAAAAACAGAAATCCACACGAAGACAAGTCGTTTTATTCAAACAATCCGATTTATACGCAGAAATTTCTAGAGGCAATGAGCTATAGCGAATCAGACATTTTTGTTTCTGATTTTGCAAATTTTCTTGAACTTGAGGAAGATCCTTTTTTGCTGGACATTTTGGTTCAAACTTCTGCAAATTCCGGTTATGACGAAAGCGGCCAGATTTTAAAAGCGTATGAGCTTGTTATAGAAAAAAAACTTCAAAAGAAAGATGTAAAACTTGCAAAACTTCTGTGCGATTCAACTTATAAAATCGTTGCCTTTATGGGCAGGCCGGCTCTCTACCGCCAGGGAAAACAGATTCTTTCAAATTTTATGACAGACCGTTTTGACAGACAGGTGCGAAGTTATGCAGGCGAAACTTTTACAAAAATTCTCAAACTTGAACTTTAACGCGTGAAAAATCATAATCTTTGTGATAAAATATTCAAAAATCTTTGTCACTTTTTAAGATTTTTTTTATTTTTGGAGGAATTTTATGAAATTATCCAGGGGAATTTTTACAGCCGCTCTGGCTTTTGTATTTTGCGCAAACTCTTTTTCATTGGAAGTTGATGAAAAAGAACTTGAAACAGTTTCGACACAGCCGGTTGTTTTTGAAAACTACAACGGACCTCATTCTGTCATAAATTCTGCGGCAGAAATTGCAGGAATCGGAACTGACCTTGGAAAAATTATTGCAGACAATCCAGAAACTCCAAAAAATGCAGGCTCTTCGTTGCGCTACCAGATTATTCATGCTGTCAATCCAGAAGAAAAAGGAAAATTTGACGCGGATATTTTTGTAATCGGAAGCTCTTCTTCAATCGACCACATCAAAAACATAAGAAGAATCATCGCGGCATATCTTTCAAAGGCCTATGGATATTCTTCCGACGACGCGCAGACAGTCGCAACATTTGTAACGGTTTACAACGCAGTTTACCGCGGAAACACTGATTATTTTAATTTAAAATACAAAAAAATCGTGACAGACAATCTGACGGCAGAAAAAGCAGGCATTGCCCTCAACTACCGCGACTGGCCGGGAAAAACCCAGATTGTAATTCCTCTTGCAGATGTAAATGGCGGCTTGAGCACAGTTGACACTTCCGTAATTTCGGACAAAAAAGTCGTTCAGTCTATGCAGGAAGACGAAGACAAGGGAGTCGATTCCAGAAAACAGATGGTAAACATCAAGGAACGCGAAGCCGACAAGGCACAGGAAAAAGCTAACGATGCCCAGAAAAAAGCGGTCGAAGAATCTGCAAAATTAAAAGAAGAGCAGAAAAAAGCAGAAACTGCAAAAACTGAAGCCCAGAACGCGCAAAAAGAAGCGGAACAGGCCCAGAAAAAGGCAGAAGAAAATCCGGAAGACAAACAGGCTCAGAAAGAAGCCGAAGAAAAGCGTCAGGAAGCAGATCAAAAACAGGAAGAAGCAGTCCAGCAGGAACAGAAAGTTCAGGAACAGTCAGAAAAAACCCAGGAAGCAAAAAATGAAGCAGCCCAGGCTCAGGCCGCAGCAGACACAAAACGCACAGAAGCACAGACAGAACGCACTTCAATCGCGCAAGACCAGCAGACTATTGTCCGTGAACAGACAAAAAATCAAAATGCGACTGGCGTTTACGGCCTAAAATCAGTTGACGATCTTGGAATTCTTTCAACTCTCGTAAAAGTGAATGCCGAAACAGGAAGCGTAATAAAAGAGTCTCCGGTAACAGTTATCAGAAGCCGGACGATTTTTGAAACACAGGAAGGATACATTGCAATTGCAGGAACTTCTCTCGGAAACGGAGCCGTAAAACTTGTTGTTCTTGACAAGGAAAATATGGAAATCGTAAAAGAAAGCAATGAAACTATCGCCGAAAATTCAGTTCTTGTGAGCGACGGCTCAAATTACTATTGTATAATTCAAGACGGAAAAAACTTTGTAACAGGAAAATTCAACGAAAATGCGGAAAATCTTTTAAAATCGCAGGTAAATGTAAAGCCTGCAACTCCGCTCACAATAACACAGAACGGAATTCTTGCAACATCAAGTTCAAATATTCCAGTTTTGCTTAATACAAAAGATCTTTCACAGATTAAAAATTAGGAAAAAATGAATTTTACTTTTAAGAAAAATTTTATCTTCTTCATTTTATTGACTTTTTCAGTTCTATCTGTTCAGGCAAGCGGAAAAAGAGACAAGCTTTTTGAGACTGTCGAGACAGGAACTGAAAAAGAAATAAAATCTGCGCTCAAAAAAAATCCAGATTACGCAAATATAAAACGCGGAAAAGAAAAAGAAAGCCTTTTGATGAGCGCATTAAAAGAAGACCGCGGCCTTTCTGTCATCAATATTCTGCTAAAATATGGCGCAGATCCAATGCAAAAAGATGCAGAAAAACGAAATTCGATAATGTATGCGGCAAAATATTCATCTTCTCCAGAAGTTTTAGAAAGGCTTATCAAGGACAATTCGTTTTTTAATTTTTCAAGACGAAAAAAAATTCTAAAAACCGACAAAAACGGAAAAAATGCTTTCGACTATGTGCAAGAAAATTCTTCGCCGAACGAAATGATTGAAGTCTTGAGGAAATTTATAAAAGAAAAAACTGAAGAACCAGAAGAAAGTGAACAGATTTTAGAAGAAGAACAAAAAAAACAGGAAGAAGCTCAAATTCCCGAAAATATAAAAACAGAAGAAACTGCCCGGAAAGATGAAAAAGCAGAAATAGAACAAAAGACAGAAAATCCAAAACTGCCAGAAGAAAACGCAGAAAACAAAAAAAACGAAGAAAACGGCAGTGCAGAAAACGTAAGCTTGAATCCTATTTTGCAGAACGAAAACGAAGATGAATACGAAAATTTGACTTTTGCGCCGCAGAACGAAGATAAAACAAGTTCTACAGAAAAACGGCAGGAATTTGAAAGAAAAATTGAAATTTCCCCATACGAAAAAACAAATCTTTTCGATTATGCGTTGGAAAATGACAGCAATGAAGTTCCGCAAAAAAGCAGCCCTTCTATTTTAAGAAAGTTTATAGAAAACGCAGACGAAAGGAACAGCGAAGGCCGGACAAAACTTATGAACGCCTCAAAAAAAGGAGATTTAAGTCTTACCGAGGATTTAATTTTTTCAAAAGCGGATGTAAATGCAAAGGACGATGACGGATGGACTGCGCTTATGTTTGCCTCAAGATTTTCTGAAAACGACAAGATTGTAGAAAAACTAATTGAAAATGGAGCCGACATAAAGGCAAAAAATAATTACGGCGTAAGCTCGCTAAAACTTGCATCAAGTTTTTCAAAAAATTCAAAAATCGTTTCGCAACTGCTTTCGGGATATGAGATTTCTGACAGCGAAGTTCGTTCATCTTTTATAAACGCAATAACCGAGGAATCTCCTTCTCAAATACTGGATGCTTTTTTTGAATATGGACTTCCGGTAAATTCTTTTTATGACGGAAAAACTCCTCTTATGTACGCGGCAGAATCATGCAAGGATACAAAAATTATTCAATGGCTCTTGTCGAACGGAGCAAAAATCAATTACAAGACAGATTCTGGGCTTACAGCCTTTGATTTTGCAAAGAAAAATAAAAAATTAAAACGCGACTCCGTTTTCTGGAGTTTGGGAAATCTCTAAAAAATTATTTAAAACGATTTGGAGCAAACAATGAGAATTACCGGTGGTAAATTAAAAGGAAGAATAATAAAATGTCCAGACGGAATAATCCGCCCGGCAATGGACAGAATGAGAGAATCTGTTTTTGCCGTTATTGGCGATTTAACAGGAAAAAGCTGGCTAGATTTGTTCAGCGGTTCGGGAACAATTGCAATTGAAGCCGTGAGCCGAGGAGCAACAGAAGTTCAACTTTGCGAAAAAGACAAAATCAAAATTAAGACGGTTTTGGACAACGTTTCTGTAACAGAAAAAGAATGCGGAGTAAAAATCGGCTGCCACTTTATGGCAGTAGAACTTTTTTTAAAGCGCTGCCACGATAAATTCGACTTTATATTTTTTGATCCGCCTTTTCCATACAAATTCAGAAAAGATTTAATAAAATCAGTAGATAAATATTCACTTTTAAATCCAAACGGAACTGTTTTAATCCACTACCCCGAAGAAGATCCTCTTCCAGAAAAAATCGGAAACCTAGTACTTACAGACCAGCGCGTTTACGGACGCTCGCTCGTCAATTTTTACAAAAAAGCAGACACCAATCAAGAAGTTCAGCAATAACAGAAAAATAATTTCCTTGACTTTGATTTTTTTCGTGCTAGAATTTATTTAAGTTAAAATATAAAGGTAAAAAAGTGAACGCCACTTCAAAAAATGCTTTTCTCACGGCAGTTGAGTCAAATCGACCTTCTGATGGTTTTATAAAAGTTACAGATTCTCCATTAACTTCACTGTCTTCCGAACAGAAAGTCATATTGAACCGCAAGGGCAATGAGCTTTTTAACAATGGTAAAATTCAGGAAGCCGCAAGAATATTTATTACAACCGGCTATTCCGACGGACTTACTAGAGTTGGAGATTTATTGAGTAAAAAAAATCAATCGCTTAAAGCCTTAAAATTTTATATTTTGGCAAAAAACAAAAAAAAATGCGAAGCCATTTACGAAAAAATCGCAAAGGTGATTTCGGTTCTTGAAAAAGAATAAAAAACACGAAACCGCTGAATTTTAAAAATAGAATTGTACTAGGAGAGCGAAAAATGTCCGATGTAAAAAACGAAACTGTAATTGCAAATCAGTCAGAACAAAAAGAAGCAGAAAAAATTGCAGAAATTTCAAAAAAAGGTTATCAGCTTTTAAAAGAAGACAGGATTGAAGACGCAATTGCAGCATTCAAATCAATTTTGCAGATTGAAGATAACAATAATTACGCTCTTGTCGGACTTGGCGATTGTGAAAGAAAGCAAAATCACTTTAAAAATGCAGTCGATTTTTATTCAAAATGTCTTTCTGTCCACCCTGGAAACAATTACGCTCTTTTTGGACTTGCAGACTGCTATAAGGCTTTGAACAAGTATCACAAGGCAATTGAAATCTGGGAGCAGTATCTCATACACGATGACAGAAACATTACCGTCCTTACAAGGGTTGCCGACGCCTATAGAAAAATCCGCGACTTTAAAAAATCAAAAGAAATGTATCTTAAAGTTCTGGATATGGAAGACAAAAACGCCTATGCCCTTATTGGAATCGGACATCTTTATTACGATTTTAAGGAATATAAAGACGCGCTTTACTACTGGACAAAAATGCTTGAAATAAATGCAGACGCAGTTGATATTCGCGTCCTTACTTCAATCGGAAACTGCCACAGAAAGCTAAAGACATTCGACAAAGGAATTAAATACTTTGAGCGCGCGCTGGAAATGGATCCGGACAATTTCTATGTTCTTTTTGGACTTGCCGACTGTTACCGCGGAATGAACCAGCAGTACCGCTCAGTTGAATATTGGAACAGAATTCTAAAAAACGATCCTGACAATAAGGTAATCCTTACACGCGCAGGAGATGCTTACAGAAACACAGGCGATTATAAAACGGCGGAAGAATACTATAACCGCGCAATGGAAATCGACTTTGACATTTACGCAGCCCTCGGACTTGCCCTAATCTGCAAAGGTGAAGGAAATTTCGACGAAGCAATTGAAAGGCTGAACAATTTAATCAAAAACGATCCAAAAAATTACCGTCTTTACATAGACCTTGCCGACTGTTATTTAAAAATAAATGACAAAAATAAGGCTGTTGAGGTTTTAAAGACTTTTCAAAAAACAGGAACCAAAAGCACTGCAATTTCGGAGATGTTAGGCAAAATAATTGAAGGAAAGCCTTTAAATTAGTTGAAAAAAGCATTATTTTTCTAGGTAGAATGAACGAAAAAATAGCAGTTTCAGGTCTTTTGCCTGAAGAAATTTCAGAACAGTTAAATATTACTCCGGCTTTCCGCGGAAAACAGATTTTTGAGTGGATTGGAAAAGGCGTTGACAATTTTGACGCAATGACAAATCTAAGCCAGGAGCTTCGCAATTCACTTTCCCAAAAAGCAGTCCTCAGATGCTGCGAGGTTTCTAAAGTTTTAAAAGATCCGGATGGAACCATAAAGCTTCAGATTACTTTGAACGACGGACTTGCGGTCGAAACAGTTTTGCTTACAGATAAAGAAAAACGAAAAACTGCCTGTGTAAGCTGTCAGGTCGGCTGTGCAATGAACTGCGCTTTCTGCCAGACAGGACACCTTGGACTTGCAAGAAGCTTGACAGCCTCAGAAATCGTTGAGCAGTTTTTGTACCTTGAAAAATATGCAGGTCCCCTCGACAACATTGTATTTATGGGAATGGGAGAACCAATGATGAATCTTCCGGCAGTCAGAAAGGCAATTTCCGTCTTGACAGATAAACGGGGCAGAAACCTTTCAGGAAGAAGAATTACGCTCTCGACGTCTGGAGTAATAAAAGGAATTTATGATTTAGCGGACAACGGTCCTTTAATCAGGCTCGCAGTCTCGCTCACAACAGCAGATCCGCTTCTCCGTGAGCAAATAATGCCGATTACAAAGACAAATCCGCTCGGAGAGCTCCGAAAAGCAATAGATTACTATGCAAAAAAAACAGGAAAACGCGTAACTCTCGAAGCCGCCCTTCTTCATGACACGAACACAAGCGCAGAATCGGCAGAAAATATGATAAATTTTGCAAAAGGAATAGATGTAAACATCAACCTTATTCCATGGAATCCTGTCGAAACATTGCCATTTACCGAGCCTTCAAACAATGAATGCCATCGTTTTGTCGAAAAACTTGAAAAAGCAGGACTAAACGTAACACTGCGCACAAGACGCGGACGGGAAATCGGAGGAGCCTGCGGTCAACTTGGAAAAACACTTTCTGATAAAATCGTGGAAGGAAAAAAACTTTCAGGAAGCAAAAAATACGGAAACGGAAAAGATTAAGGAACTATCTATTTGGAGACTTTTTTGGTTTCCTGTTATTTTTTAATATAAAAACAAAAGTTATTTGAATAACTTTCAATTATTGATATAATAATTGAGGGTTTTTTTTAAGATACCGCGATTTTTATTAGTCTCGCAGGAGAAGATTTCTTATGCAGAAAAAAATATATGTTGTTGGAATGTTTGATGCTGATACATGTGCAAAAGTAGAAGCGGCAGTAAAAGCTGTTGCAGGTGTAACAAACTGCGTTGCAAATGCAGACAAATCACAAGTTCTTGTTGACTTTGAAGGTTCTGCCGAAGACGCAATAAACAGCGCTATTTCTTCTACAGGTGTTGAAGTACTCAATTAAAATTATTTTTTAAGGAAGTGTCATGCTTAAAGTTACGGTTTTAGACGGTTATGCAGCAAATCCAGGCGATTTGGATTGGAATATTTTTAAGGATATTGCAGAATTGACGGTTTATGACCGTACTCCACCAGAACTTGTTGTTGAAAGAATCGGAGATTCCGATGCGATTTTTTTAAACAAAGTAAACATCACTAAACAGATAATTGAACAGTGCCCAAAGCTAAAATACATTGGAGTTATGGCAACTGGATATAATGTTGTAGACACAAAAGCTGCAAGAGAAGCCGGAATTACAGTAACAAATATTCCTGCATATTCAACAGATTCTGTCGCACAGCATACATTTGCCTTGATTTTGAATTTTACAAATCAGGTTGAGCAGCATTCACAATCCGTTCAAAACGGAGATTGGATAAAAAGCCCTGATTTTTGTTATTGGAAAAGTCCATTGACAGAACTCAAAGGCAAAACACTGGGAATTTTTGGCTTCGGCTCGATTGGACAAAAAGTCGCAGAAATTGCGCATGCCTTTGGAATGAATGTAATCATTCACGTTCATTCACCAAATTCTTTTAAGGGAAACGAAAAAACTGTTTCTTTAGATGAACTTTTTGAACAGAGCGACTTTATCACCCTTCACGCGCCAATGACTGCCGAAACATCTCAGCTGATTAACAAAAATACCATTTCCAAAATGAAAAAAACTGCCGTCATAATAAATACAGCCCGCGGCGGCCTTGTAAACGAAGGTGATTTAAGACAGGCCCTCGACGAAGGTCAGATTGCCGGTTATGCAGCGGACGTAATCGGCACAGAACCAATGAAAAACGACTGCCCTCTCTACAAGGCAAAAAATTGCGTTTTGACTCCGCATATCGCCTGGGCACCGCTGGAAGCAAGACAGCGACTTTTTAAGATTGCCCTTGAAAATTTAAAGGCCTTTGCTGCCGGAAAAAGCATAAACGTTGTTAATTAGAATTCTTGTATTGTATTTTCCTTGCAAAAACGGTAAATTATTTAAAAATACTAAAGAATTTTAGAGGTACTAAAGATGGGAAAGACAATTGCTCAGAAAATTTTTGAATCGCATTTGGTAGATACTCCGTTTGAAGGAACTTATGTTTTAAAACTTGACCGTGTATTCTGTCACGAAATTACAACTCCAATCGCAATAAATGATTTGGTAGAACGCGGCAAAGACAAGGTTTTTGACCCTACAAAAATCAAGGCCGTAATCGACCACGTAACTCCTGCAAAAGACAGCAAAACTGCAACCCAGGGAAAAATATTAAGAGATTGGGCCCGCCGTAACAATGTAAAGGACTTTTTTGACATTGGCGCCAACGGTGTTTGCCACGCAATTTTCCCGGAAAAAGGTTTTGTTCGTCCAGGTTTTACAGTAATCATGGGCGACAGCCACACTTGTACACACGGAGCATTCGGTGCTTTTGCAGCCGGAGTTGGAACTACAGACCTTGAAGTTGGAATTTTGAAGGGCGTATGCTCATTCAAAGAGCCAAAAACAATCAAATTCGTACTTAACGGAAAACTCAAGGAAGGTGTTTACGCAAAAGACGTAATTCTTCATTTGATCGGAAAAATCGGTGTAAACGGCGCAACAAACTGCGTAGTTGAATTTACAGGTCCAATCGTAGACAACATGGGAATGGAAGAACGCATGACTCTCTGCAATATGGCTGTAGAAGCCGGCGGTACAAGCGGAATCTGCTTCCCTGATGAAAAAACAGTTGAATACCTTTGGGAATTCATCAAAGACGAATATAAAACTAAAGAAGACGCCATTGCCGATTATGCAAAATGGCGCGATGACGAAGATGCAGTTTACGAAAAAGTAATTACAGAAGACCTTTCTAACCTTGAGCCAGTATGTACAATCAACTACAAACCGGATCAGATTAAAAATATTTCTGAAATGAAAGGCACACGTGTTGATCAGGTATACATTGGCTCCTGCACAAACGGACGTATCTCTGACCTTCGCATTGCAGCAGGAGTATTAAAAGGTCACCATCTTGCAGACGGAGTACGCGGAATCGTTTCTCCTGCAACTCCAAAAATCTACAAAATGGCTGTAGCAGAAGGCTTGATTGACATCTTCCTTGAAGCAGGATTCTGTGTAACAAATCCTACCTGCGGCGCCTGTCTTGGCATGTCGAACGGAGTTCTTGCTGAAGGTGAAGTTTGCGCTTCTACAACAAACCGCAACTTTAACGGACGCATGGGAAAAGGCGGAATGGTTCACCTTATGAGCCCGGCTTCTGCCGCTGCAACAGCAATCGCAGGAACAATCACAAATTCAGAAAATTACAAAGGATAAAATAAAAGGCAGAGGATAATTTTCATTCTCTGCCTAAATGGGAGAAAATTATGAAAGCATTCGGTGGACCGGTACTTTTTTTGGATCGTTCAGACATTAACACTGACGAAATCATTCCTGCAAAATATTTAACTGAAATTTCAAAACAGGCTTTAAAACCATACTGTCTTGAAGACCTTAAACTCGATGGATTCGATGCAAAACGCGATGTTCCAGGAAAAAAAGTAATAATTACCCGCGAAAACTTTGGTTGCGGTTCAAGCCGTGAACATGCACCCTGGGCTCTCGAAGTAAATGGAATCTATGCAGTAATTGCTCCGAATTTTGCAAGAATTTTCAGACAGAATATGTACAACTGCGGTCTTCTTGCTTTGGAAATGCCAAAACGCGAAATTGACGACATGTTCCGCACATTTGCTGATAAGGAATGCGAATGTAAAATCGAACCAAAAGATGACGGCACCTGGAAAGTAAAACTTATCGCCGGCTCTCTTTCAAAAAGTTATCCTTTTAAGCTTGAAGGTTTTGAAAAGGCTCTGATTGAAAATGAAGGCTGGATTGGCTACGCTGAATCAAAATACTAGTTTTACATTTTTATAAAAAAAGGCTGTCTTGGAAAACTTTTCTAAGACAGCCTTTTTTTCTTTTAATGATGTTTTATTGTTTACAGCTATTCTATTTTTCGATAAAACCGCGTTTTTCCAGTTCATTTAGGATTAAATCCACAATCTGCTCTGGAGAATAATTTGCAGTGTCTATTATCAAGTCGGCAAAGTCGTATTTATTGTTGTCAATTTCGTAGAGTTTTTTATAGCGACGGCTGTCTTCGCTGTCGCGCATTGCCGTAAAACGCGCAATTTCTGCAAGATCGCCGCCTTCACGGTTAAAAACGCGCCCTGCCCTAGTTTCATCGCTTGCATAAAGATAAACTTTTAAATCTGCAATTTTTAACATCCAGATTGCAAGACGGCTTCCAAGAACGCAGCTTTCTTTTTCTGCAAGTTCAACCTGATGAGTGTCCACATATTTGTCATAAGAATCATCATTCTTTGCATTTTCAATTACCTGGGCAAGAGTAAGACCTTTTTCCGCGGCAAGCTGTCGGAAAGTATAATTGATTAGTTTAATTCCAAGTTTTTGGCTTAAAAGAGTAGAAACCGTTGTATTTCCGCAGCCAGATTTTCCGCTGATTGCAACGCGAAGTTCTTTTTTTAATTTCATTTTTTTCTCCAGTTTTAGTTTTAGTAGTTTTTCAGGCAAAGCAAAAATTATTCTACATTTTTACTCTGTTCACGGATATTTTCAAGGGCATCTTTTGCATTTATGACCATCTCGCCTACTTCCGTAAACTGATTTTTTGAGCCGATTGTGTTTATTTCGCGGTTTGCCTCCTGACAGATAAAGTCAATTCGTTTTCCAGGAATTGGATTTTGCAAAAACTCATTGCGCATTGCAGAAAGATGGCTGTGAAGACGAATGATTTCCTCGTTGATCGTGTATTTTATCATCATTGAAGCAACTTCTGTCATAATCCGGTTTTGGTCTGCGCTGTCGCCCAAAAGCTCGTTAAAGCGGTTTGTAATCTGTTCCCTAAATTTCTGTTCCATTTTTGGCTGCCATTCCTTAAAGAAAGAAGCGCAGTTGTCGAGAATATCAAGTTTTTTTAGAAGATCTACTTTGAGATTTTCACCCTCGCGTTCACGGTCAGACACAAACTGTTCAAAAACCTCGTTAAAAACAGGCTCGATTTTTGACCAATAAACTTCGGCATCATATTCATGAGTGATATTTAAAACTCCGTCCTGAGACACAATCAGAGAAAGAGGAATCGAAGCGGCCGGATAGCCAAGAGCCTCGCTTACTTTTGCAATTGCATCGCGATACATTAAAGCCGCGGCAGGGTCAGGATTTACCTTTGCAGTAGAATTCATATCTTTTACGCGGATTGTAAGGTCGATTTTTCCGCGCACGATTTTAGAAGAAACGATTTTTCGGATTTTTGATTCAAGGGGATTCAAAAACGAAGGAATATTCACATTCAAATCCAAAAAACGGTTGTTCACGGATTTTATTTCGACGCTGATTTGAGTATTTTCGACTATGGTTTCCTTAAATCCATATCCTGTCATGCTGTTCATAAATTTTTATCTCCATTTTATTGTTAAATTTTCACTGTAAAATTGCATTGGACTAAAAAATTGTCAGTTTTTTGTTTCAAGCATTCTTAGAACTTTTGTTCCAACCTGCCAGTTGTTTCCGGCGCCCATTGTTACAAAAATATATCCGTCAGGATAATCGCTTCCAGAAGGCTCGGAAAGCATTTTAAATGCGGTTTTTGCGGCCTCATCAAATTCGCCGCAGTAAGTTACGTCCTTATGATATTTTTTTGCGTGTTCAGAAAGGATTTCGCCGCTGACCTTTGCGCAGGAAGCGTTTTCGCGGGCACTCGCATAAATTTTATTGATGATAACCTTGTCGGCACTTTCAAAACTGGAAGCAAATTCTTCAAGCAAAGCCGCCGTTCTTGTGTATGTATGGCTCATAAAGTCAACGATAATCTTGTGTCCCTTATAAAAATTACGGAAACCTTCGAGCGTCGTCTTGATTGCAGTCGGGTGATGTCCGTAATCGTCAATAAAGATAACTTCCTGTCCAAGAGGAGTTTTTGCACGTCCTACTATTTCGCTTCGTCTTCTTCCGCCGGAAAAACTTAAAAGGCCTTCTTTGATTTTTTCCTTGCAGGAAGACAAATCTTTTCCGTAAGTTTTTAGAAGCTCGCAGTTTAAGGCAACGGCGGCGGCAGAATTGCGGACATTGTGCTTTCCGGGAACGCAGATTGCACATTCCCCAAGACACGCAACTTCAAAATATTGTTTTCCGCCTTCGACCCGGCCAAATTTTAAGCGATAGTCACCATCCGCATTCTCGCCGTAAGGAATCATTTTTATGTCAGGACGTTTTTCAAAAGCGATTTTTGCAGTCTCCAACGCGCCACTGTCATCGGCGCAAAAAATCAGCTGTCCGCCCTGAGGCAAAAGACAGATATAATCGACAAAAGCGCGCTGAATGTCTTTAAAGGTCGGATAATAATCCTGATGATCGCTTTCGACAGAGGTAAGAATAATTTTCTGCGGGAAAAAAGACATAAAGTGTCTTTGATATTCGCAGGTTTCAGCAATAAAAAAAGATTTTTTTAAGGGAGAGGCTTCTGCAGAAACCGGACTTGTATAAGTGCAGCCTCCAAAAGACGAAATTATGCTTCCTGCAAGGACTGCGCCAGGAAAATCAAGTTTCTTAAAAATAGAGCCGCAAAGGCCTGTCGTTGTAGTTTTTCCGTGAACTCCACAGACTCCGCACGAATAAGCATTCTTAGAAAACGCTCCAAGAGCCTGAGTATAAAGCAAAACAGGAATTCCTCGTTTTACGGCTTCTGCAAGGTCAGGATTGGTATCCGGATTATATGCAGAAGAGTAAATTACAAGCTGAACGCTGTCCGTAATATTTTGAGAACTAAAAGGCAGAGCCTTAATCTTTAGCTTGTCAAGAATTTCGTCAGTGTAAAAACGTTCAGAAACATCGCTTCCGGTAATTACAGCTCCGTGGGCATGCAAAATTTCGACAAGAGCAACAACACCAGTTCCTTTTATTCCGACACAATGAATATGAAAACCTTTCAAATTGGAAGGCAAAACAGAATCACACATTTTATTAAAAATTCCAAAAAAATAAAATTAGCGGCAAAAGCAAAATGCCCAAGCCGACATAATATTTTACTTCTTTTGACGAATTGCTTCAATTCACTGTGTCAAAATGTATAAAACTAGTCTTATTTTTCCGTGCCTTTTGCTATTTCAACAGCGCTTGTCAAAAAACCCGCAAGGCTCTGAATGTCAGACGGAATTATGATTTTTGAGGCCTTTCCATCGGCGGCCTTTTCAAATGCCTCAAGAGAGCGAAGACGGATTGTGGCGTCATCAATATTCGCCTCACGCAACATTCTTAAGCCCTGGGCCTTTGCCTGCTGAACTTCAAGAATCGCCTCTGCCTCGCCTTTTGCCTTTTGAATCGCCGCTTCTTTTTCTGCCTCCGCCTGAAGAATCATGGACTGTTTTTTTCCTTCGGCAATGAGAATATCGGACTGCTTTTTTCCCTCGGCAATCAAAATCTGCTCGCGTCTTTCACGTTCCGCCCTCATTTGCTTTTCCATGGCTTCGCGGATTGCCTGTGGCGGCTCAATGTTTTTTACTTCGACGCGGTTTACCTTTATGCCCCAAGGGTCTGTGGCTTCGTCAAGAATTGTGCGCATTTTTGTGTTTATTACGTCACGGCTTGTGAGTGTCTCGTCAAGTTCCAGTTCACCAATTATATTGCGCAATGTTGTTGCAGTAAGGTTTTCGAGAGCATTCATTGGATTTTTGACACCATAAGTATAAAGCTTTGGATCTGTTATCTGGCAATAAACAACGGTATCAATCTGCATTGTAACATTATCTTTTGTAATTACAGGCTGAGGAGGAAAATCCCGCACATCTTCCTTTAAGGAAGCACGTTTTGCAATACGGTCAATGAGAGGAATTTTAAAATGAAGACCAACCTGCCACGTTTTTGAATACGCACCAAGACGCTCAATTACAAAAGCCTGCGACTGCGAAACAATTCTAATGTTCGCGATGATAAGAATTACGATTACGGCACAGATTCCAGCGATTACAAATATCATTTTTGACTCCCTGCTAAATTTTTTGCACGATTAAAGTATTGCCTTCGATTGAAACAACTCTACATTCACTTGATTCAAAAACCTCAGAACCATCCGCGGTTTTTGCAGACCAGATTACTCCGTTAGCAACCTTCACTTCTCCTTTCTGGAATTTTAAAATCGGCTTTACAACAAGTACAGTCTGTCCTTCAAGAGCGTTGACATTGGTTTCAATTTTTTTACCAAGAAATTTCTTTACAACGAACGAACGCGTAAAAATTACAAGAACAAGCGTAATCCCAGTAAAAATAAGAACCTGCCACTGCAATGCAAGACCTGTGCGCGAAATAAAAATCATAGGAAAAGCCGCTAACGCAGCCCAGATTGTCGTAAGCGCAAGGGTTCCTGCTTCGATTAAAATGAGAATTAGCATAATGCCAAGCCAGATCCATGAAGAATAATCCGCAAAAAATTCACTCATAAAAAAATTATATCACGTTTTTTGCTGTCCTGCTTAATTTTTATGGTCGGCGGCATTTATTTTTTTATAATCTTTTTTTCCAGTTTCCGGTTCTGTATTCCGCGAACGAAATTACAAAGTTCATGAACCAGCCCATCGGAACGGAATACCAGACCCATTCAATTCCGAACCGCGGAGCGCATACGACCGAGACAACCACGCGGATTGAAAGATTGATTAAATTTGCAAGCGTAAATACTTTCATGTCGCCCGCTCCTCGCAAAAGTCCGTCGCAGGCCATTTTAAATCCTATCCAGCAGTAAAAAAATCCTTCAAAGCGCAGCGCGGCCTGTCCTGTGCGCAGAGCAGTCTCGCTTCCGCCGTCCCCGATAAAGAGAGAAATCAGCGGACGGTAAAAAATCTCAATGCACAGGCAGAGCGTTACCGCAAAAAACGCGACCATAAGATTCGCCGCACGGTAGCCTTTTATAACGCGCTCCGGTTTTCCTGCCCCTATATTTTGCGCCGTGTA
>SAMEA104315426__coassemble_217_pt1 | contig 56066 bp, 37 predicted proteins | sample SAMEA104315426__metabat2_high_PE_039 | metagenome-assembled genome bin SAMEA104315426 (sample SAMEA104315426) | gut metagenome | biome: Monkey gut; feature: monkey-associated habitat; material: faeces | place: China | collected 2013 | reverse complement strand
AGGACCTGCAAGTCTTTTGCGTGGGCACGCTCCATTGCCACCCTTGCAGCAAGCCTTTCAATATCAAGCACAGAAGAAAAATTCTGCCTGATTGCGTCTAAAAGCCTGCGGTTGTTTACAAAAAGAGCAATATGTTCCTGTCTGGAAGCAATTTTTTGAGCGTCGGTCAAAGGATAGTTGAGCCAGTTTACCAAGAGCCTTTTTCCCATTGCAGTCTGTGTGTGGGAAACACATTCCAAAAGTGAATACTGGAAACTTCCGTCCCTTAAATTTGCCGTAATTTCAAGGTTTCGGCGGGAAGAATCGTCCATTACGACGTATTCACAATCACGGTAAACTTTTATTCCACTTACATGCGGAGCATTTGTCGAAGTTGTCCGCATAAGATAGTCAAGCAAAAATCCGGCAGGTCCAACTTCCGCACTTTCTTCTGTTAAATTAAAAGAACGCAGATTCTGTGTTCCAAACTGTTTGTTAAGCCTTTTGTAAGAAAGAGAAGAATCAAAATTCCATTCAGGATAATAAGAAACCGCAATATTTGAATTCTGGGCGATTATTTCCTCAATTGTTTTGTCTCCGCGCAGAGTTTCCGGCAAAAGAAGTTCACGCGGATTTGAACGGCCAAGTTCCTTTGCAAAATTATCCGCCATTTCTTTTTTGTTCCAGCTTGTTGCGTAAAAATCGGCAGTAGTAACGTCGATATATGCAAAGCCGACTTCATTTTTTTTTACAGAACAGCAGGCAAGATAATTGTTTACACCGCCTTCAAGATATTCGCTTTCAATCGCAGTTCCCGGAGTTATGATTTCGATTACCTTCCGTTCGGCAATCGTCTTGCCTTTTCCGATTTCGCCAACCTGCTCGCAGATTGCAATTTTTTTTCCGAGCCTTAAAAGACGCGCAATGTAGATTTTTGCGGCATGATACGGAATTCCGCACATAGGGTGCTGCGCACGATGAGTAAGTGTAAGATTTAAAAGACGGCTAATTTCCAAGGCGTCTTCATTGAACATTTCGTAAAAATCGCCTAGACGAAAAAACAGGACTTCGTTGCGATATTCATCTTTTATGCTCTGGTACTGAACCATGAGCGGAGTCAATTCTGTACTTTCGGAACGTTTCTGAACTTTTCCTGCGACAACCTTGTCTTTTGACATTTTGCGCTATATTCCTAATTCGGCAATAACTTTTTCAGTAATATCAACCGAAGGGCTATACCACAAAACTGCATTCGCCTGCTGCAAACTCAAAATCATCGAATAGCCTTCATTTTCCGCAACGCTTTCCAAAACGCCATAAAGTTTTTTGTAAAAAGAATCTGAATTCTGAAGATTTTTTTTGAGCGATTCAAGCTCAACGTTTTTTGCGTTTGTATATTCCGTAAGAGTGTCTGTTTTTCTGGTGATTTCCGCATCGAGACGGCTTACCGCCGCAGAATTATTGTTTTTCTGAAAATCAACTTTTTGATTTTTGAGATTTTGGATTTCTTCTGTCCGCTTGTTAATTTCGGTCTGGAATTCGGCTTTTTTAGACTCGTAATTACGAACTGGCGCCGAATTTCTAAAATATGCCTGATAAACTCTGGCAGTATCTACAACACCAAAACGTGTAATCTGCTGGGCTGAAAGTCCAAAAGCAGCAAAAAAAGCAAAAACAAAACCAAAAACAATTTTTTTCATTTTAAAACAACCTCAAAACGCAATTATTTATTCGTAATATTGAATGAAAGTACAAATTTCCAGTTATTTTCCCAAGTTACGTTATAATTCTCATCCATTTTGAATGTATTTGCAAAAAGCAGACGCAATGGGAACTGAGGGATTGAAAAACGCAGTCCAGGGCCTGTACTAAAGTAGAAGTCCGAAATTCCTGTATTTGTAAAGAGTTCATAAGGCGAATCCTTTATTACAGCAGCGTCACCAAACCAGTCTACTGCCAAAACTCCAGGAACAATCGGCATGCGCAATTCAAGGATATTGCTCCAAAGCGCACGACCTCTGTGCTTATTGTAGATATTTGTCCAGCCACGAGCGTTAAACATACCGTCAATGTAAACCTTGCTTGAATTTCCAATTCCAGAATCAGACGTCGTGAAAAGAAGGCTCAAGCCGGAATATGCGGCAAAAACCATTTTCCAGTTCCAGGTTTCTGTAACCGGCAGATTGAACAGAGTAAAATATTTTTCAGCCTTTGTGTCCGAACGCAAAAAGAATTCTGTTTCAAAAGGCATAAGTCCGTACCATGTAAGGCGCTGACTTGCAAACCAGCCTTTTGAAGGATCGTAATTTATATCGCGGTCATCAATAGAAAAAGCAGCCCAGACAGAGTTCTGCCAACCCCATTTGTTAGAATATTCAGCAATGGTAGAATCAACAGGAATATAAACTTCGTCGTAAACATTGTTTATAAGACTTCCGTTGATTCCGGCAGAAAGCGAAAGAATCGCCCAGACTGGAGTCCATCTTCTTCCAAGAGAAAAACCAAGGCTCCAAACCCAGCGCTCATAATCCATGTAATAATCGTCAGAATTTAAGTTGTCTTCGTTGTCGGCCAGTTCGAGCATGAGAGCGGTATTCTGAGAATGAGAGAAACTCGTGCTTATTGATGAAGAAATTGGCATTCCAAAAAGCCAGTTTTCTCCAAAACTCAAAGAAACCGACTGCTCGTCAGTTGCAATCGTAGAACTTGCGCTGATTGATTTTCCTGTTCCGCGGAAGTTAGAATCCTGCCATTTAACAAAGAGAGCAAACGGAAGGTCGTCCGGGTCAGAAACACCGGAAAAAGTAACACCAAATTCAATAGAAGTCGTAGACTGCTCGTCTACAGAAAAAACAAGGTTTACAAGATTTTCTTCAGAGCCAGGCACAACGTCAGGCACAACTGCGCTAAAATACTGCAAGTTATAAAGATTTCTAAGACCTGTCGTAAGTTTTGCCTTAGAAAAAATATCGCCGCTTTCAATAGGAATTTCACGGCGAATGATTTCCTCTTTTGTGCGGGTATTTCCTTTTATGGAAATGCTTTCTACGTGGCTTCGCACGCTTTCTGTAATATGAAATTCATACGAAATGACTTTATTGTTCGTATCCTTCATAGGAATTGGCTGAAAACGGTTTGAAGTGTAGCCATTTTCGTAGTACAAATCGGCAATCGCCATTACAGATTCCTGATATTTCTGCTGATTATAAACCGCGCCAGTCTTAAGCTTTACGAAAGAATTGAGTTTTTCGCTCGGAAAAATTATATTTCCCTTAAAAGTCATTCCGCCGAAAGTATACTGAGAGCCTTCGACAATAACAAAAGTAATTGTAAGTTCGTCGCGGTTTTTCTTTTCGTTTACAGAAGTTTCTTTTGTAACATCGATAACTTCCGCATCTATATAACCCAGATTCTGGTAATAAGCCGTAATCGCCTGCTTGTCCGCTTCGAGCTCAGATTCCTGAAATGCGCCTTTATTGATTAAACCTGCTTCTTTGAGCGTAAGCTTGCTTTTTAAAGTCCTGCCCGAAACAACCTTGTTACCACGAAAATCCAGCTTTGCAATTACAGTCGAACGGCCTTCATCAACCTTAAAGTTAACCTCAACGCCTTTTGGAGTCTGTTTTGAACTTGCAGTTACGCGGGCATTGGTAAAACCTTTTCCAAGATAAACATCGCGCACAGAACGCTCATCGACAAGCATCTTGCCTTCAACAAAAATATCTTTTTCTTTAAGCGAAACCGCTTCTTTTAATTCTGTCGTACGAATCTGACGGTTTCCAGAAAATGTAATTCTAGTTACAACAGGACGCTCAGTTACAGAAAATACAATCGAAACTGTATTTTTTTTAGCATCGCCCGGAAGAGCCTCAGGATTTATTTCATCAAAAAAGTCGAGCGCATAAATTCTGTCCAAAAGATTTCCAAAAACTTCATCAGAAAATTTTCTTCCGATAAAACCGCTGGTTACGCCTTCAAGCTCTTTTGAATCTACAGATTTTAAATTCTTAAAAGAAATTGATTTTATAAGTTTTCCATAAAACCAGTTTTCATCAGATTCTGTTACTTTGTCATTCTCCTGAGCAGAAACAACACAAGGTGCAAAAGCGCAGATTGCCGCACAAAAAATTAAAGCGAAATTAAAACGCTTGAAAGACATATTAACTCCAATTATCAAGAAATTTAGTCATATTCAGTTATTATGAACATTTTAAAATGAGTGCTTCCAGGACAATGTAACTGACGTCGAAGGAATCCACAGACTGTTCTTGATTGCTTCCAGATCCGGAGAAACTCCAAATCTTATGTTAACGAACGGTGAAGACATTTCAAAACCAAATTCAGGCTGAAGCACAAGTCCACGAACAGAATCTTCGTTCTTCGCCTTTGTTTCGTCATAACTCCAGTGCATTAAAGCATCAACATACATTGCACTACCAAAGTACTTACCTACATAAACAGCCGAATTGTCAAAAAAGTTACTGAAAGAAAGCTGCTTGCCGGCAGAATTCTTCTCAAGACTTTGCTTTACGGCGTTTTGAAGGATATTTGTTCTAACGGAAAATATATCAAAATTCAATAATTCACGCAATGTATTCTCTACAGTACGCATTACCGTTGCCTGCATAAGATAATCTCCGCCTGCCATTGCAAGAGAAGCAACGTTTTCCGAATTGCCGGAAATAACCTGCCCCAAAAGCTCCATAATTTCGTTTTCAGACTTTGCAGGAGTTGCAGTAAAGCGAGGATTAAACTGGCTTAAGGCCTGCTGAGTTGCCGACAAGGTTATTGTCACCTGATTATTGTTTTCGTCGCGTTCCCGGGTTTCTGCGCGGACAGTAATTCGAGGATCAAAAACTTCATTATACTCGTTGAATACGACTTTTCCTTCCTTCATGTAAAAGCTTCTGTTGAGCCAGACAATTTCGCCGCCACGAAGGTTTACCTCTCCTTTTGCAGAAAGATCGCCCGTCGAAGTATCAATATAAAGGTCAAGATAATTGTCAGGCACGATAAGACCGCGCAACAGAGGATTAAAGAGAATCTGAACTTTATTTTTTACCTGAAGTTTTAGGTCTACAAGAAAATCAAAAGATGGCTTTTTTGAATGTTCCATGTTCAAACCGTCACGGATAATTTCAATTTCTGCACGTTCACCAAAGATTTTTCCAGAAAAACCGACAGTATCCGTCGTCATGTGAATCAAAAATTTTTCAAACGCAGCAAACCCCTTGTAATGAAGCAAAGGAAGTTTTAAATCAACAGGAATAAACTGACCACGGGGACTTTCAATCGGACAGTCAAGAGAGCCGATTTTCCAGCGGTCAAATTCAATATTCAAGCCAACGTTCACAGGATTTTTTTCTACGGTGAATAAAGTCGGCTTTACGACAAAATGATTCTGAGAAGCAAGCGCAACTACCTTTTCAGAGCGGAAAAGTTTTTTTGAAATTATTGGAACATAAAACTCAGGATTTAAAATAACAACAGAACCTGTATATTCCGGGTCGGTTGTAAGACCGCCGATTTTTACTGCTCCAGAAAGTTTTCCACCTGTAAATCTTACAAAAGGAATGCTGAAAGCCTGACAGAAAGTTTTCATGTCGGCATTTATATTTTTTATGTTCAAATCAAGCTGGTTGTGAACTATAGAACCGTTCAAATTAAAGCCGAGCGGAGAATCAGGTCCGGATTTTGCTGTTAAGACCTGCCCTGCAATAAAACTTCCAGAAATTCCCCTTCCGTTTGCAGAAACAAAATCTATAATGTCGTCGCTTTTTGTAATTTTTAAGTCGAGCTTTTGTTCAGTCGGAAAGAAAGAGCCTGTCATCTTTTCGCTTTTGACAGTCGCAACAAAATTTTTGACAGGAGAATTTCCCTGGGCAAAACAGTTTATCGAACTTTTTATAGGAATGTTAAAATCAAGTTCAAGGAATTTTCCCTTTAAGACCGCAGTACAATCTCCAGAAAAATTCTTTAAGTTCAAGTTGGCAAAAAAATCCGAAAGCGCGAATTTTCCCCAGTCAGCGTTAAGCTCAGAAACAGAAAGTCCAGTATCGTCGTAAACGGCATTTCCTGAAAACACGCATGGATAACCGGCAAAATTTATAGAAGAACTCTGCAAATTTAACGAAATCAAAGGATTTACAGGAGTTCCAGAAAGTGAAAAATCCGCATTTATTTTGTTTGTTGAATTCTGGTCAGAAAAAAATCTTGCGGCAGGAAAATCAGAAAGATTTCCCTGGGCGCTGACATAAAAATCATTTTTAAAATTGTCCAAAGTCAAAAGTTTTTTTTCAAGGTTGCGGACTTCGGCATTAAGGCTTATTTTTTCCGAATTTAAGATGCTTTTAGCATTCAAATCAACGATAATCGAGTCAAAAATTCCGTCATTAAGGCTCCAGATTACATTCATTCTTCCGTCAAGAGCAGAAGCCGCATCAGAATACGCGAGTTTGTTCATTACAAAACCGTATTTATTTGCAGAGCCGGTAAAAGCAAGGTGCGGATGCAAACGGAGAGACCCATAAGGCTCGTCAATATCAAAATTGTTTATTTCAACTTCAATTCCAGAAACTTCATTCCACGAAAAAGAAGTATTTAAGGAAGTAGAAAAAATAGTTTTTCCAAACGAAACAGGCAGAGCAGTAAATTCTACAGAGCCAAAAATATTTTTTTCAAACGAAAAAGCCGCATTAAAATTGTAGTCGCCCGAAACATTCAAAAAATTCTGAGAGCACGCGCATCTAAAGCTAAAAGGCAGAGAATTGACAACAAGGTCGGTATAAAAATTAAAATCCGAAAGTCCGTTCGAAAAATCAATCCCGGCGGTAGCATGAGCCGTTTGATTTCCGTATTGCAAGTCGAGAGAACTCAAGGTTATGGTTTCTGAAGAACCGTCAACTGCAAAGGTGAGAAGCTGCTTTTCTTTTGCTGTGTTTGCCAAAAGAAAATAAGGCGAATTGAACGAAAAACTCTTAAAATCCGTCGTAAAATAAATTTCATCGGAAAAAATGTAAGTTCCAGCCGACTTTGAAATGTTTGCAAGCAAAGCCTTTTTTTCTTCGGGAACAAAAAATGCGGCCGCATCGATTACGCTGTCTAAAAACATATCGCTGACAGAAACCGAAGCCTGCAAAAATTTTTCTGTCTCATTCAAAAAACTGCCCTCGACAACGATTTTTGCACTTTTTTCGTATTCGGCATGAGAATAATCGTCGCACTCAAAACTAAAATCCACTGACTTTGCAGACGGCAAAAGCGTAAACTGAATGGCAGTCAAGCTTTTTTCGTCCATAAAAAGCTGCGGAGCAAAGCACATAAAACCTTTTTTGTAAGGCTCGATGTAAAGCTCAGTCTGCAAAATTCCGCCATTTGCAAGCTGAAAACGGGGAAGGCTCAAAACAAACGAAGGCTCAAGGGTCTTTAAGTTGAGTTCGCCGTTCAAATCAAGATTCAAGGGTTTTCCATCAGCCACAAATTTATTGACTTTTAAAACCTGGTTTTTGCATTCAACACCGTAAGAAAGAACAACCGGGCTTCCGGCAATTTTTTCAGAAAAATTACAGTCGCCGTCAATCTTAAAATATGCCGAATTAAAAAAGTCTTCTTTTGTTAAAAACGAAGTCTTGGCTTTTGCAGTTCCGGAAAATTTTGTTTCGACAAATTTTTTATAAAGCGGAAACGGATTTTTTACTTTTATAAGTTTTAAGGGTTCAAAATTTCTGGACTGAGCGTCAAAAGAAAGTTCCTGATTTTTAAAATTCGCCTCAAACTGCATAGAAAACGGAAAAGCCGAACGCATTGTCCTGAGCGCAAGTTTTGAATCTGCATAGTTGAGAAGAAAATCAATTTTAGAAATAGTAAAGTCGGCGCGGTTTATTTCTGAAAGCTTTAAAAGGAAAGAACTTCCATCGAGATTTTTAAAAAAGTTTCCTGAAAGCTCAAAACCACAGGCGACGAGTTTTCGCTGGCCGGCGCTTTTTAAAAGTTCAGATTTTAATTCAAGCCGTCCGGAAGTTTTTATTTTGAGGCTGTTTTTAGCAAGCGGCGACTGTTCGAAAGTTACAGTTTTTACAATTGCAAGAAAATCATTTTTTGAATCGACAAAATGAAGGCTGATATTTTTTAATTGAACATTGAAAGGAATATTGATTTCTTTTCCGTCAATCGTAAATTTTCTGGAAGAAGATTTGTGTTTTTTTGAGTGATTTTTTTCATCATCGTTTTTTTCAAAAATTTGCGAAAAATTTTTGAGCAAGTCTCCGTCTTTTACGGCATCGTATTCAATTTTTAAACCGTCCAAAAGCAAAAGTTTTACCGCATTCAAAGGCTTTTTAGAAAAAAAATCGCGTAAATTATATGAAAGAACAGCGCTGTTAATCTGAACAAGCTGTTTTTGCGTTGCAGAATCCTTTAAATTGATATTTTTAAAACTGATGCCGGAAAGAATCGAAGGCGAAAGAGCCTCGTACGAAATCTCAATTCCAGTTTTTTCTTCAATTTTTTGGGTAATTTTAAAAACGCCGACAGAAACAGCGGCATTGATTTTTTTGTATGTTGGAAAAATCAACGCGATAACTGCAATTACGAGCAGGAGAAAAATAATGCTTCCAATGCTGGTTTTTAGAATTCTCGACTTCATCTGACTTGAACAGTCTCTGTTTTAACGGCAAAATGGCTTTCAGAAAGTTTTTATTTTTTTTAATATTCAGAACTTTCCTTAGACTAACACTTTACTTTATTTTTGATTTTTTTAGTAGTGGGACAGATCTAAAAACTCATTCAAACTGATTTTCCTAGAAATGTCTCTAAGTTTTAAATTATTGCAACACAACGAATTAAAACAACTGCTATAAAAAAAACTGGAGTTTTTCAGGAATTATGATTTTAAAAAATTTTGTTGTATTTGAAGGAATCGACGGAGCAGGAACTTCAACGCAAATCAATATCTTAAAAGAAAAAAAAGAAGCCGAGAGATTTTTCTTTACGGCAGAACCGACAGATTCACCAACCGGAAAATTCTTGAGAACTGTTTTAAAAGGCAATGTTGAACTTGATCCACGGACAAGCGCATACCTTTTTGCGGCAGACCGCGCAGAACATCTTTGGGGAAAAAGCGGCTCAAACTGCGGAATCGAAAAAAAATGCTCCGACGGAAAAATCGTCATAAGCGACCGATATTTTTTTTCGAGCCTGACATACCAGAGCGTAACCTGCGGAGAAGAACTTCCGCGCCTTCTAAATTCGGCATTTCCACTTCCGCAGATTCTTTTCTTTTTTAAAATTTCTCCAGAAATAAGCCTTAAAAGAGTTGATGTTCGCGGAGAACGTGAAATTTACGAAAAAATAGACTTTTTGCAGGCGACAGAAGAGCGCTACGAAAAACTCATGGATGAATACGAATCAAAAAACACAGGAATGAAAATCGTCCGTCTGGATGCGGCAAAATCAAAAGAAGAAGTAAGCGCGCAAATCTGGCAGGAACTTTCAAAACTGCTGTAAAAATTCACGAAAAAAATGCCGACAATAAAAACGTGAAAAGATTTTTTGCGCTGTTTTTCTTTACAGTCAGTTTTTTTATATTCTCACCTCAAAAAACTTCTGCCTACATGGTCAAATACAAAGAAGATTATTACAAGCTTTTTCATGTTCATTACCAGCAGTATCCAGACGACGTCATGGAAAACATTTACTGGCTTGAACAGGCCGTAAAGGCCGATTTTTGCAATCCGCTCTATGCAAATGTAAAAATCGACGACGAAAAGGATTGGGAAAAATACCGCTATCTTTTTATGATGCACATAAACCTAAAACTTATCGAACAGCATATGAGGCTCGGAAGAATTTACGACAAAAAAAACGTAAAATTTTACGACGCGCCCTGGAAAGACATTTACATTGAAAATTTACAAAAAACGCTCAGTTGTTATCAGGCAGGACTTTACTACTGGCAGGAAGCAAAACTCTGGGCAGAAAAAGCAAACGTAAAAAGATTTCAGTTTTTAACTTTAACAGACATTCAAAACTGGGAAGACGAACGCGAAAGAATTGGAAACGGAAAATTGAACTACGAAAAGATTTTAAACCGGGAAATTGCGCGTGTTCAGAAAAATATTTCCGATTTTGAAAGCATGACAGACAAAACGTATTAGAATTTTACTTTAAAACAAAAGCGATTTTCGATAAAATAAAAAATCATGCAGTTTGAAGAAAAAGACATCGCTTATCCGCCAGTGCATCCAGGCACTGACAGAACTTTTATACGTTTTTACGGCGGAGAGCCGGATTTAAATTCGATTTTTTATTCATCAGAAGAAGAAAACTCACCTCAACGGATTTTTGTGACAGACACAAATGTTGCTTCGCTAAAACAAATGCAGCCGTTTGTAAATTTTTTCCGCGGAGAAAACTACAGCCAGCCAAAAATCGAAAACGGTTTTATCGGCACACGCGGAAAAGACGTGCTCTTGATTTTGGGCAGCGGAGAACCATTTAAAACAATCGAAAGCGTTCTCGCAATATGCAAGGCCGCAATCGACTCAAACGCAAAACGTTCCGCTGTTTTTACAGGAATCGGCGGCGGCGTAATTACCGACATGACAGCATTTGCCGCTTCAATTTTTAAGCGCGGCGCAACTTGCGAACTTGTTCCAACGACCCTTCTTTCAATGGTCGACGCCGCGATCGGAGGAAAAACAGGCTGCGATTTTGATTCGTACAAAAATATGATAGGTTCATTCTTTCCAGCACAAAAAATTCATATAATTCCTTCCTTCATTCAGTCACTTCCGGAAAACGAATACCGCAGCGGAATGGCAGAAGTCGTAAAAACCGCCCTGCTCTATTCAAAAGAACTTTTTGAAAAACTTGCTTCAAAGCCAGAAATCCTGCAAAACCGCAAAGATCCGCTTGTCGAAGAAATGATTAAAATTTGCGTAAATGCAAAGGCTGCTGTAGTTGAACAGGATTTAACCGAAAAAAACATCCGCATGCAGCTAAACCTCGGACACACTTTTGGACATGCGCTCGAAACAAGAGCGGGACTCGGAAAGGTAAGCCACGGAGATGCAGTTGCCTGGGGAATGGCGCGTGCAGCGGAACTTTCAAAAAAAATAGGACTGTGCACGGAAAATTACGTTCAAACAGTAAAATCAGCCCTCAGTTCTTTCGGCTGGGAAACACAGCCTATGCATTCTTCCCTCAACGGAAAATTCGCCTCGGAAAAAGAAGCCGCACTCTCTCTTTTTGAGGCAATGAAAAAAGACAAAAAAAATGCTTCAAACAAAGTGCGCTTCGTTTTGCAGGAAGATGTCGGAGAAACTGTCATAACAGAAGTCGATGAAAAAGACGTTCTTTCAGTTCTGTAAAAAGTGAGAATAAATAAAAATGGATATTTCAAAATATTTTGACTGGGCGGCAACATCTCCTGCCGACCCGGAAATTTTAACACAGGCATTGCAAGAATCCCTCGAAGCTGGCGCAAACCCTTCTGCCGTACACTCCGAAGGACAAAAGGCGCGGCTTTCATTTGAAAACGCACGCGCACTCGCGGCAAAAGTAATCGGCGTAAAACCAGAAGAAGTTTTTTTTACAAGCGGTGGAACAGAAAGCGACCACATTCCTCTGCTTTCGCTTTTAAACCGCGAAGCCGACTCTCAAGGTAGGCGCGGAAGCATAATCATAAGCGGAATCGAGCACCCGGCACTTAGAGAACAAACCGCCGTCTTAAAAAAACACGGATTTGAAATAATCACCGTAAATCCGGACAAAAACGGTTTTATAAGCGCAGATTCAATCACAGAAAAAATCACTTCCGACACGCTTTACGTAACAGTAATGGCGGTAAATAACGAAACTGGCTGCATACAGCCGATTTACGAAATTGCAGACAAAATTACAGAAAAAACAAAAGGAAAAAGACGTCCGCATTTTCACGTAGATTGCGTTCAGGCGGCAGGAAAAATTCCGCTCAACCTAAACTATCCGGGAATAGACAGCGCGGCCTTAAGCGCACATAAAATCTGCGGTCCACGAGGAATCGGAATCCTGGTTTTAAAAAAAGACATAAAACCGTTCTTAACAGGCGGTGGCCAGGAAAAAAACATCCGCTCGGGAACAGAAAATCTCTTTGGCGCAATCGCCTTTGCAAAATGCCTCGAAAAATATTACGTACCTCTCAACTTTGAAGAACAAAAGACAGCCGTAAAAAACTTCATCGAATCGCTAAAATCGCTTCCAAACTGCGAACTTGTACCGGCCATTCGCGCCGACACATCTGACAGCACACAAAAGCTTTTCAGCCCATATGTTCTTCAAGCCGCGTTCAAAGGAATTCCAGGAAACGTTATGGTACGCGCACTCGACGCAAAAGGTTTTTGCATTTCGACAGGAAGCGCCTGCTCGGCAAAAAAGCAAAACCGCCCGATTCTAGCCGCAATGAACATAAGCCGCGACATTCAGGACACGGCAGTAAGGTTCAGTTTTGGTCCGCTCACAACTTCCGACGCAATCGCAAAACTTTTTGTTGCGGTCGAAGAAGTCTGCAAGGATTTTCTGTAAATCTCCGGCGGAAACATTCACCGGCCAGATTGAAAAATCACCGTTAAAAAGCAGTTAAAACTCAAAAAAAATGCCATTAAAAATGACAAAATCATTCTTAATGGCATTTTTTCTAGCCTTTACATTATTTTTATTCTGAATCAGAAACGTTATCAGCAGCAGGTTCTGTCTTTGATTTTATGTGAATTACTTTTCCAGTGCGTTTAATGCCGTCAGGAAGGCGTTTGTCTTCTTCGTCCTTTTTGCGGTAAATGCGTTTTTCAGACTTAGGTCCGTATTTTTCGGCTTTAAGAGCTTTTTTTTCTGCACGGGCCTTTTTACGTGCTTTCTGTTCTTTGTCGATAAATCTCAGGGCAGAATCAAGTCCACCAAGAACTTTTTGCATGTCTTCCTGAAAAATAGAAATCTGAAGGCGGTCAAAATCTGCACCGTCGCCTTTTTTGCTTTCAACAATCTGAAGGAAGATGTCGCCGTTGCGGTTCTCCTTTACGTTGAAAAAATATGAACGATTGTCTAAAACAACTTCTGTAGTATAAAGTTCCCCGCGGATACCCATAGCTTCCTTCCTTAAAAATGTAATATCAAATAACTATAAAGTTTTTAAACTATAAAATCAACAGACTTTTATTTCAATAACTTAGAATTTAAAACTCAATCTCTGAATCGGACTTGGCCCGATTTTTCTGCAAACCTCACGATGCGCTTTTGTCGGATATCCTTTGTGCTTGGCATAACCATATTCAGGATATTTTTTATCATATTCAAGCATAAGCCTGTCGCGTGCAACCTTTGCAAGAATCGAAGCCGCCATAACTTCTCTGTATTTTCCGTCAGCCTTAGGCTCACACCTTACACTGCACGAAACTTCAGGACACTTAGTTCCGTCGGCAATCGCAGTAATTTCGATTTTTTCTGACAAATTAAAGCCGTTTTTTTCCAGCCATAGAGGAAGTTTTTTAAGCATTTCGTCATAGGCATTTTTCATTGCAAGCATACTTGCCTGTAAAATGTTTATTTCATCAATTTTTTTTTCATTAACAAAAGAAACAGCCCAGCACGCTTTTTCCTTTATAAGTTTTTCCGCTGCTTCGCGCTTTTTTTCCGTCATTTTTTTTGAATCATTTAAAATTTCAAACGGGAAATCCTCTGGCAAAATTACAGCGCCAGCAGAAACAGGACCTGCAAGAGGTCCGCGGCCAGCTTCGTCTAAACCACAAGTTAAAATCATTTTTATTCCAAACTAAAAAAATTAAAGCGTTTTTAAAAACCACTCGAAGAATTTTCAATGTCCTGTAAAATTTTAGAATCCCTATCGCTCCAAACAGGAACAATTCCACGCACTTTTTTTTCAAAACTGCCTATGTAGGAATTTTTTGAAAGACTTGCATTTACCGCGCAAAGTTCGGCAATCCGTCCAAGATGAGCAGTTACGCGGCAAGAACAATCAGTCAAGTCAAACTGTCCACCGTTGAGAGAAAAATTGACCGCTGTCTGCGAAACTGCCGAGACACGGCTATTTTTTACAGCAATTTTTGAATCTAGTCCGCTCAATGCACAAACATAAGAATCCGATTGCATAGTCAGACCGCAACCGTTAAATTCAACTACAGAATTTTTACAGTCAAAGCCAATTCCGTTTTCTTCAAAAATACCGGCGAACTCAGAAGTTTTAAAAAGCGCTGTCGAGTTTTCCAGAACAAAGAATTTTGAATTTGACACACAGTTGCTTTCGCGATTTTTTCTAAAAAGCAGGTTGTCCGCTTCAAAACTTGCATTGCGCACGACAATATTTGCGTCAGACGGAACAATTATCTGAGAATTTTTCTGTGCCAAAAACATACAGTTGGAAGAAATTACTGTTTCGCCAGAAGGCAGCTTAAAAGTTCCGTTCACATAAAACCTCGTAAATCTTCTGGAATTTAACACTTTTAAGGCCTGCTCAAAACTTCTAAAAGGATTTTCGGCAGTTCCGTCACAATCCTCATCAACCTCATTTTCTAAACTGCCGGCAACTTCGGAAGAATCAAGGTAATAATTATCTTCGTCAATTACTACGCTAAATTCAGAGCAGTTGCTCACGTTCCCTTTTTTATCTTTTGCAAATGCGCGGACTTTGTAAAAAACAACGGTGCCGTCAGTGCTTCCAATCGTAAACGAATCCGAATATTTTTCGAATTTGTCAGCCTTTACTTCGAGAAATTCAGGAGAATCCGCAGAAAGCGCGCTTGAAGCGAGAGTCTCAGAAATTTTAAGAGGTTTACTTACCGCATAAAAAATTTCTGCGCCTTCTTCTGTTTTTATAGAAAGCTCAACAGGGTTCCGGGAATAGAATTTTTTTGTATTTGCATTAAATTCGGGAGAGCGAGGAGGCTTTTTATCTATAGCAAACTCTTTTTCCTTTGTTCCCAAAAAAACGCCGTCGGCATAAAAAGCAAAAACCGCAGTTCCAGAAATGCTGTCGCCTTCAAAAGTGTCAAAAGTTGCAGAAGTAAAAAGGCCGTTTATTTTTTCCGGCTGATTTTTTACGCCGGTCGAAACAATTTCCATTCTGTAGCGCAAATCTCCGTCAATCGAAAAATTTACGGCGCTGTCAATTTTTTCGTTTACAATAATCTCGGGCTCTGCAGGAATTACAAAAGACTGAACAGGGTTTCCGACTTCAAAGGCGACGCTCTGCCATCTTAAAGTATGCTTTGCGCTGCGGTCAATGTTTACAGGAAGCTTAGAAGCAGACCAGTCTCCGTCATCGAGCTGCCAAATGAGTTTTTCGCCGGTAAAGCAAAAACTGTTCCAGTCTTTAAATTCAAAAGGAATCGAATACTTTGAAAGTGTTCCAATCTGGTTTCCAGAAATAAAAATTACAAAACGCCATTCATTTTTTCCGTCAGAAACAAGACACGGCAAATATCTCGAAAGACAGTTTTCCGTATCAAGAACAAGTTTCTGGCCTTTAAGAAAAATCCTGTCATCATCAAAACAATAAGTAAACGAAGAAGGAATCTCTAGAGGTTTTTCGTTTTCGTACGAATAAACGCCGGAATTTACACAATTTTTAATAAAAGAAAAGTTTTCTGAAGGTTCTTCAAACGGATTTTGTTCCTGAACATTGTAATTTATTTCAATTTCTTCTTTTAAATCACCACGGATTGCAGTTATTTTTAAATTTATGCGTCCAGAAGCATCAATCAAAACAGGTCCGTCATAAGCAAAACCAGAAGCAAGAGGATCTGTTCCAGAAAGAGAATAAAAGCACTCCGCACCGTCACTGACATCAAGCACAAGTGGCTGTTTGTTGCAAAAATTTCCAGCGACAGGCGAAATAACCCTTTGAGCAAAACAAAAAACTGAAAAACTGAAAATAAAAAATGTAAAAACCAACTTTTTCTTCATAAAAAATCTCTCATTCAGCTAACACAGATTTTTTGGCACGGCTATAAAGAAAGCCTTATCTACTAAAAAAACGGACTCAAAATTTCTTTTAATTCCGGATCCTGACTGTAGTAATGCTTTTCAAGTTCTTCCGGCTTTAAACCTACAAGTTCGTGGCTCATATAATGAATCCAGCGGTCATCGTTTTCGCTGTTGATGTCGAATTTACGGCACCAATAATCCGGCTTAATCGGAAGAGTTTCTTTATATGTAAAATTTTTATAATCGTGAACAACAACCTTTATGTCGCTACGCGGAACACCTTTTTCGAGCAATGCCTCAACCAAAAAGTTGAGTGTGCGGCCAGAATCGTAAATGTCGTCAACAAGAAGGATTTTATCTCCAGGACGAAGATACTCAGGAGAATAAGTCCAACCATCAATACGAACACAATCGTGCTCTTTAATGTCGGTATAAGAGCGTGCAACAACCGCCGCATACAAAACAGGTTTTTTGCCTTTGAGTGCAAGTTTAAAATATTCACTTATAACGTTCGACATATAAGCTCCGCCACGAAGCGAAGTATAAATAATGTCTGGAACAAAACCGTCCTGCAAAATTTTATGACCAAGTTTTATGGCATCATTTCTAACTTTATCGTAAGGCAAAAATTCCTTAATCATACAAACCTCTGTAAAACAGTGCCGAAAAACGGCATTAAAATTTATTTATACTATTTTATCGGTAAAAAATGAATTTTACAATAAACGATTATTTTTGATATATTAAATTATGCACACTTTCAAAAAAACAAGCTTTGTTCTTCTATATATTACGTTTTTTTTAACGCCAATCTGCGCACAAAAAAAAGAAAGCTTTATAAAAATTGAACCGTATGCAGGCTTTACAAACGGCACTCTCGAAGAAATTCTCTACTACAGTTTTCCTTCCGACAAAAAAATAAGCCTTCTCGAATGGGAACGAAAACTTTTTATTTACGGAGCAGAATTAAAAACCGCATTTAAGAACTTTAACTTAAATGCAGATTTTGAGACCGCGCCACAAAATGCAAAATCCGGACAAATGAGGGATTCGGACTGGCTCAACACAAACGACTATTCGATGAAGACAACTTATTCGCAAGGAACAAATTTTTCAAAGGAATATTACTCGACAGAAGTCAGTTTTTTTTACGACATAAAAGCAGCAAAAGATTTTACAGTTTCGCCAGTTTTAAGCGCAGAATACAGCTATGACTCTTTTTACAGAAAAAAAGGAGCAGAAGGCTGGTACAGCGAAGACTGCAGGCACTGGTGGCACGACAGCTCTTCGAAGCACTATCCGTATTACAATCCGGAAACTGGAAAAACCTTAAAACTTGCGCAAATAGATTATCTAAGGCACACATTTTTTTCGTGGACAGGAATTAAATTCAGGCTTAAGCCCGGGCAAAAAATTGAATTTGCGCTTTCTCTGTTTACTTCGCCGGTAAGTTATTTTTATTCAATCGACACGCACTACGCCCAGGACAAATTGACAAAACTCATGTACAAAAAGCACTACAGGCAAAGGCAGATTTCGTATTTTAACAGCATAAAAATAAATCTGGACACGGCACTAAGCCTTTCAAAACGATTTGATTTAAATTTTGGACTGGAAACGCTTTTTAACATAAAAAACGGACGCGGCGATCTTTATTCAGACTACCATTCAGACGAATACCAAGGTGAATATGTAAATTCCGGGCAAAAGACAAGCTCAACGCTAAAAAGCATAAAAGCAAAAATCGGCTGCACAGTAAAACTTATGGACTGATTAAGAAAAACTTAGCCCGTGCCGGAACAGCGCGAAAGCGTCCGCCGTGGCGGATGAAGCGAAAGCGGAACTGTGCAGGGACGGTTAGAAAATAAAATGCGCTCCAATAAAATTTTTCTACACTGCGGCAAATTTCCGTGATATTATTTTTATATGGCACTAATTTCTAAAAAATTGACATCTTACCTTAAAGACCATTTTATTTTTTGCGGAAACAACATAATCCTGCAAAACGACAAACTTCCAGACGAAAAAGTTTTAAACAGATGCTTTGAGCTAAACGTAGCTTCGGACTGGTTTAACGATGAAGAATACAATTTTTCGGCGGTCGAACTCGAAAAAGACTGTCCTGTTCCTGCCGGCTGCCAGGAAATTGCGCTCCGCTCTTATTTTTGGGAATCAAGACCAAATTCTTCAATAATAACAAAGGCTTCGCGCGCAAAAGGACTTTTAAATTTCAGAAAAAACAAGAGATTCTGCTCGTACTGCGGATTTCCGCTCAAAGACGACGAGCATTTTGTTGCAAAGTTCTGTCCAAACTGCGACCGGCAATACTTTCCACAGCTTGAACCAGCCGTAATAATCGTAGTCCAAAAAGAAAAGCAAATCCTTCTTGCAGAACACAAAAACAGAAACGACGGTGTTTTTTCATGCATTGCAGGTTTTGTCGAAACAGGCGAAACAATCGAACAGACAGTTGTCCGCGAAGTAAAAGAAGAAACCGGCCTAAATGTAAAAAATATCCGCTATGCAGGAAGCCAGGCATGGCCGTATCCAGACCAGCTTATGCTCGCTTTTTACTGCGACTGGGAAAGCGGCGAAATAAAAATACAGGAAGAAGAACTCAAGCAGGCAAAATGGTTTGACTTAGACAAGCTCCCAAAAATTCCGCCTCCAGGCTCAGTTGCCTATAATCTTATAAACGGACTGTTTGAACAAAATTCGTTTTGATTATAGAATAAAACCAGTTTTGAAATTCGGGTGGCTTTTTGCTTCGCAAAAACCGGGCTTTTCGGGGTTTCATTCGCAAGCGAACGGCTTTGCCGCCCCTACAATCCCTGCCACGTAGTGGCAGGCCGTGCGCATGGGCGCACAATAAAAAAAAGAGTTTTGCGTAAGCAAAAGTCGCAGCGTGCTTGCACGCAAAAATCCCAGCCGCAAAAAGCACATTAAAAACCGACATTCAAACTAAAAAACAAATTTAAAAAGGAACGCAAAAAAATGACACAATTCAATACCGGCGACGAAATCGAGACAACAGTTGTACAGGTTTCTGGCGACACAGTTTTTATTGACCTCGGACTAAAAAGCGAGGGTTTTGTAGACAAGGCAGATTTTACCGACGAAAACGGAAACTGCACAGTAAAAGAAGGCGACAAGGTAAAAGTTTATTTTGTAGGCTCAAACCGCGATGAACTCCACTTTACGACAAAAATCAAAGGCGAAAACGCAGGACTTCAGATTCTCGAAAACGCCTTCAACAACGCTCTTCCAGTCGAAGGACACGTAGAAAAAGAAATTAAGGGCGGTTTTGAAGTAAAACTCGGACAGACACGCGCATTCTGTCCTTACAGCCAAATGGGCTACAAAAACCGTCTGGAACCTGCAGAATACATCGGAAAAACAATGACATTTTTAATCAGCGAATTCAAAAACGAAGGAAAAAACATCATTGTTTCCAACAGAAGGCTCGAAGAAGAAACAGAAAATGCAAAGGTAAACGCACTTTCAGGAAAACTAAGCGAAGGAAACATCGTAAGCGGAACAGTAAAATCAATCCAGTCTTACGGAGCATTCGTAGATATTGACGGTTTTCAGGCTCTTCTTCCAATCAGCGAAATCAGCCACCAGCGGGTAAATGACGTTTCTGAGGTTTTAAGTGTCGGACAGAAAATCGAAGCAAAAATCATAAAGGCAGACTGGAACACACAGCATCCAGACCGCTCAAAAGTAAGCTTGAGCCTTAAAGCCCTCGAAAAAGATCCATGGGAAAACGTAACAGAAGCTCTAAAGCCAGGACAGAAAATAAGCGGAAAAATTGCACGCATTGCAGGCTTTGGACTTTTTGTAAACCTTTTGCCAGGAATTGACGGACTTGTCCACATAAGCGAAATCGAAGACGTAAGCACAACAACCAACTTGAGCAAAAAGTTTAAGGTTGGAGAAGAATTTGACGTAGTTGTTCAAAAAATCGACGTTGCAAACAAGAGAATATCTCTTTCTCCGGCAACTTCTGCAGAACAGGACAACGAAGCAGAAACATATCTTGAATCTCAGGATTCTGACGACGGAGATACCTACAATCCGTTTGCAGCCCTCTTAAAAAAATAAAGTTGTTTCCTCCATTTGAACAAGAAAGAGCCGCTGGCGTAGTTTTAGACATCTTGCAAAAGCTCGGCAGCGGTTCAATAACTTTGATCCGCGACTCAAAACCTTCCGACGAACGAAACAATTCTCTCGTAATGCTCGGTGTGCTCGTCTGCAAAAAAACGGACGCAAAAGAAGGTGAATTTGTAAATCTGATTACAGTTTCGGGCATAAGTTGCAGCTTAAAAGGAGAAATTCCAGGAATCTTTGTTGAACCGGTAGTTTCCAACGGGCAGATTCTAAAAGCCCTGGAAGAAAACGACCTTGAAATTCACGAGCTTACGGACAAGATAAAAAAAGAGGTTTTGCCTCAAAAACAAGCAGAATTAAAAAAACAGCGCGAAAAACTCTGCGACGCTTCCCTTTTAAAAGTTTTTGACAAATATTCATTCTGCTGCGCAGACAAAAAAGAACGCAAGCTTCTAGATATTATAGATTATCAAAAGACAAAAAAACTTCCACCGACTGGAACAGGCGACTGCTGCGCTCCAAAACTTTTAAACTACGCCTTTAAAAACTCACTTGTTCCGCTCAGCATGGCAGAAATAAAAATACATTTTGTCCTAAACGGCAAAACCGCACAAATTGAACATACCGGCAAAAAACCAGAATTTTACCCGCCCTGCGACAGCCGATGCTCACTTATTCTTCCTGCAATTTTAGGCCTTGAAATTTTATACCGCGACAGCGACATAATAGTAGTAAACAAACAAAGCGGAGTTTTGAGCGTTCCCGGCCGTGGACCGGAAAAACAGGACTGCATAGTAAACAGAGTAAAAAAACTTTTCCCAGACTGCATAGAACAGCCGTCAGTGCACAGACTGGACATGGAAACAAGCGGACTTCTAGTACTCGCATTTACAAAAGAAGCTCACAGGGAATTAAACCGCCAGTTTGAAGCAAGGGAAGTTCAAAAAAAATATATTGCCCTCATAGACGGAATTCTTGCAAAAAAAGGAATAGAAAAAAGCGGGACTATGGAACTGTTTTTCCGTCTGGATATAGAAAACAGGCCTCATCAAATATGGGACAGAGAAAACGGCAAAAGCGCAGTCACACAATGGCAGATAGAAAACGTTGAATACTACACCGCTCCAGACAAAAGCCGGCGCCCCGCAACAAGGGTAACCTTTATTCCGCACACAGGACGCACACACCAGCTTAGACTTGCAGCGGCAGACAGCCACGGATTCGGTCTTCCAATCATAGGAGATACACTCTACGGCCACTGTGAAAAAGGCGAAAGGCTATTGCTGCACGCCTCGGAACTTTCATTTACCCATCCGCGCACAAAACAAAAGATGGACTTTTTATGTCCGCCTGAGTTTTAATCCTGGATTTTGCCAGGAAGATATTTTTCGAGCATTTGAACCAAGGTCTTGGAATCTATCAGTTTTGCAAGATGGTCTGTCATGCCGGCTTCAAAAGCCTTTATTCTGTCGTCGCTAAAAGCGTTTGCAGTCATTGCAATAACCGGAACTTTTTTTTGCATCGCTTCGCGGCAACGCCCTGATTTTTTTTGTTGCTTCAAGACCGTCCATTTCAGGCATCATAATATCCATTATAACTGCCGAAAACTCATCTTCTTTCGAGTTCTTAAAAATCTCAAATGCTTCTTTTCCGTTTCTGGCCTTTTCGAGCAAAAAGCCTTCCCTTTTTAAAGAGAATTCGGCAATTTCCATATTCAGGGCATTGTCTTCCGCAACAAGAATTTTTATTCCAAAATGAGAAATGTTTTTTTTGTTTTCTTCAATAGGGCTATCTTTGTGGCAGAGTTTAAAAGGCAGACTGACAGAAAAAACAGTACCTATGTTCTTTTCGCTTTTAAAATTAACACTGCCGTTCATCTTATCAACAAGTTTTTTTACAATAGCCATTCCAAGTCCGCTTCCGCCAAATTGGGTTCTTGCGCCTGTATTTTCCTGAGAAAAAGGCTCAAAATATGGGCACTGTATTCCTCGCTCATGCCAATTCCAGTATCAGCACAGTCGAATTCAACATAAGTATTGCAACAGTCAATCTCTTTTTCAGTAACACAAATTTTAATTCTGCCGTTTTCCTTGTTGTACTTTACGGCATTGCTTGCAATATTCATCAAAACACGCTTTAAGTGAAGAGGACTTCCAATCAGTTTAAAATGATGAACCTTGCTGTAGTCAATATTTATTTTAATACCTCTCGAAGCGCCAAGCCGTTCTATTACGGAAATAATCTCATCAAGCATTGCCTTTAAATCAAACTCACGCTCTTCAAGAACAATCTCGCCGCTTTCAAGTTTTCCCATATCAAGAACTTCATTTACAAGCTCAAGAAGATAGCCGGAAGTCTCCCAGATTTTTTGACGGCATTCATTTTGTTTTTGCTGGTTATCTTTGTAATAATCGGCAATTTCTATCATTCCGCGGATTCCGTTAATCGGAGTGCGGATATCATGGCTCATTCTGTGTAAAAATTCAGTCTTTGCAATGTTTGCCTGCTCAGCTTTTTTTTGCAGATTCAAGAAGGACAGTTTTTAGAACATTTTTTAACATTTCTCTTACAGGAGCAAAAATAAAAATGCTAAAATCCCGGCAATTTTCAGCAATTCCAAAACAGTCAAATTCCTTTGTTTTTACGTGGACGACATCTCCATTTTTCTTGTTCAAAAGCACTTGCTTAAATAATGGATTGTCTTTTGTGGAAGAGTCTAAAAGCCGTCTTTCGTTGGAAGCAATAATTTTTGTATTACTAGAAACAACAATCATAAGCCTGGAATTAGGAATATAGCCTTCAAGGAAATTCTGAAAATTCAAGTTGTAATTTCTAGCATATTCTTCGGAAGTATAATAAAAACCTACAACGCCACCACGGCAATCTTTTCTTCCGTGCGCTACAACGTCGACATACGAAAAATCGCTGTTGCGGAGGCGGATTGCAGTTCAAACTGAGTTTTACGGTCTTTTTCTGTCTGTTTTTTTAGCCTGATTTGACGCCTTATAAAGAAAAGGACAATAAGCAAGATAACAAAAAACGAACAAAAAAGAACTAAACCAATATTATCGCCAAGAAAGTCGAATATAGAATATTTATAAAGACCATCAGTATAGTTATACGAAACGTTAATGCCAAAATCATAGCCTAGCTCATAAATACCGCGGTTTAAAATGCGCAAAAGCTCAGGATTGCCGACACGAACGCCAAAACACCGTTCGTCCAAAGTTGACAAAGGCTGAAAAAGAATATCGTTGTAAATTCTGTTTTTAAGAATAGTGCCGGAACGGAAAGAATTTATAATCGTACTTCCAGCTTCGCCGTATATTACAGCTTTTAAGCAGTCATCGATAGAAGCGCACAAAACAATCTCTGCATCCGGAAAATAAGCTCTCGTATATTGATATTGAAGGATATTGTTGTTGTTGACTGAGATTTTTTCAAAAATAGAAGAATTATAGTTTTTTAAATAAGCGATATTCATGCCGGAGTCAACAACAACCCGCGACAAATACATACCGTTTTGTTCAGCAAACCAGGATTCGTTGCTACACGGAAAAATCAAATCAACTTTTTTAGAATCAAGGTCCTTTATTAAATCCGAATAATCGTCATAAGGTTTATATTCAAGTTCAATTTTGTCAGAAAGATTAACCTTGGAAAGAATTCCGTTCATAATATCGACCATAGAACCAGTCGCTTTTCCAGAAGGCAGAGTGTCGCAATAAGGAAGATAATTGTCAAAATACCCGATTTTGAGCACATTGTGTTTTTGAACAAAATTTTCTATAAGCTCAGGAAATTCATCTGTCAGCTTAATAGGATACCAGTATTTTCTGGTAAGCTCCTGTAAAAAAAACGGCTCGGTAGAATCGATTAAGCTCAATGTTGAATTAAGTTTTTTAAGAAGATCAGTCCGCATTTTTGCCGTACAAATATAATAATTTTCTCCGTCTTCCTGCGACATAATGAAATCAGAAAAATTAACAAGCCCGCGGCGTTCCTTAGTGTCGCGGACTCCAGCAAGAATGTCAATTTCGCCAGATTTAAGCTTTTCAAAAAGAGTTTCAAAGGTTCCGTAAACGTATTCATAACGCCAGCCGGAAAGATACGAAATCTTTTGCAAATATTCATAGCCAAAACCGTTTTTCTGCTCATCATCCTGCATCCCCTCCTGAAAACTCGGCCTGTAAAAATAACCGAGGCGTACAGTCTGATCTTCAAACAGATTATCCTCAACAGCAGAAGCATCGTTTCCAACCAAAAAGCAAGAGACACAAAGAGTATAAAAAAAAGGCTTACCTTTGAAAAAAAAACAGTTTTCTTAAACGGCATCTTAATCCAACTGAAGATTTTTGAGAGAATCGACCGTAAGCGCGTACTGATTGCGCAGTTTCTCAAAAAGTTCAGTTTCTCCGTCAGTCCGTCCAGCACGGAACAATTCTGTAAGTTCGGAAGAATAATTAAACAGCTGCGAAAAACCAAGATTAGCGCAGACGCCCTTTAAAGTATGGGCAGCCCTGAATTTTTCCTGCACGTCGCAAGAATTTATCTTTTTCTCAAGAGCGTTAAAACTGTCATCACTAAGAAATTTTAGGGCAAAACGTTTTACCAGAGATTCGTCCCCAAACCTTTCGAGAACATCATCATAATCACCGTCAATCTGATCATAAAAATCTTTTACGTTCATTGTACTTTCCCCAATAATCAGAACTATCTGCCTTTTGTATAGACCTCAACCTCGGCTTCTTTAAATTTCCGTGCAAGGTCTTCAAACTGTCCCTTAACCTCGCAAAAACAGTTCAGTAATTTAGGAGAAAATTCTCCGCATTCGCCGTCCAAAACCATATTAAAAGCCTTGTCCATTTCAAAGGCGTCTTTATAAACACGCTTTGTTGTAAGAGCATCGTAAACATCGGCAATAGAAACAAGAAGCGCCTCAATAGGAATCTGATCTCCTTTTAAGCCGTCAGGATAGCCACGGCCGTCGTCCCGTTCGTGGTGCCAGCGACAGATTTTTTTAGCGGCATCGGCATATTCTTCACCCCAAACATCGGTAAAACGGCAAAGCATTTCGTAGCCTTTTGTAGTATGCATTTTTATCTGGTCAAATTCGTCAAAAGTAAGCTTACCGGGCTTAAAAAGAATAGAATCCTTTACGGAAATTTTCCCGATATCGTGAAGAACGCTTGCGTCAGAAATTACTTCTATTCTTTCAGGAGTCAGATTGTATTCAGGATATTTTTGAGAAATTTTCTTTGCAAGAATCCGGGTAAAACCTTTAACGCGCTTAATATGATTTCCGCTTTCAAAATGGCGATATTCAACGATAGTACCCAAAACCTCAGTAACTTTTTCGTTTACCGCTTTAATGCGGTTAGACTGCTGTTCAAGAAGTTTATTTTGGCGGTCAAGGCCTTCCGTCTGCACTTTAACAAAATCTTCAAGCTTATTTTTATAGACAAAAAGCTCCGCAAGATTTTTTACGCGGTTTTTAACAGTCATATTATCAAAAGGTTTGCGGATAAAGTCAGAGGCGCCAAGTTTAAGACATTCGCGTTCAGTCTTAGCGTCGCTGTCGGCACTTATAACAATAACAGGAACTCTGGCAAAAATGCCGGCATCTTTCATAAACTGAAGAACAGCAAAACCGTCAACCTTCGGCATGATAAGGTCAAGAAGAACAAGGGCAATACCGTCATTCTCGGATTTAAGAATATCAATAGCCTGTCCACCGTCAGAGGCTTCGATAATCTGATATAATCCCTCAAGCATGGACGCCAAAATCTCTCTATTTACGGCAATATCGTCAACAATAAGAATCTTCTCTTTCATAGAGAGCCATCCTCCAGCACGCTATATTCCATCAAGTCGCAGGATAAAAAAACATCACCCAAAATTAAAAAAAATCTTTTAATAGAAGCATAATAAAACTGAATGTTATATTTTACAAATAAAAAATTGTTCTATAATATGAGCGCGGAAATAAAGTAATTATACAGGAGATGATTCTCTTTTATTTTTTAATATCAAGATATTTTCCATAAACCCAGCCGTCTGGAAGGTTATCGGCATCCACATAATACCAATGCCATTTTTCACCATCAATCTCGAATTTTTCTTTTGATTTATCCTTTATCTTTACTTGAGTACCTTTTTGCAATTTTGTCCAAGTATCACAATTTAAATTTGGTTTTACTCTTAATCTTACATTTGAATCATTTATAACAGCTACTTTCATTGGCAATTTAGCCGGACCTGAAATTCGATACAAATGAATTTTTTCAGGAAATCCAAAGTTTTCAAGCACTATTTCATCATTATCAATTACTTCTATGCAAATAGTTTTCAATACATATTTTTGTTGCTTAATAAATAAAGAAATATTGTCCTGCATTGTAGAATCAAGATTGCAACAATCCAAAAATATAAAATTATTTTTTACATTTTTTTTTATAATTATTTCCGGCATACTTCCATCTTCACAAAGATATCCATATCTATTATCAAAAAAATTATAAACTAATTCTATTGAAGAATAATTGACATTTTTATATTTACCATGATTATTTATATCAAAAGGATATTCAATATCTGAAGCCGGTAAAAAAGCCCCCTCATCTAACAAATCTTTTGCAAAAATTTTTACATTCAAAACAAGTATAATAAATAAAATAAAATTCAACTTTTTCATACTATCTACTTCCTACATATACAGAGTTAGACTTCGATTGTTTTCCAATAGTATTAGCTGGATTATAAACGGCGTTAAAATAAATATCATTAACAAGCCAATGTCCTGATGTTGAATATGGAACCTTTACTTTATATCCAATTAAATTCATCTCAGAATCTCCTCCATATTTAAATTTCAAATCACTTCTGTTTAATTTTTCAAGGACAAAATCACTTACTATATAATCTGGTTGCCGAACATAAGAGTCTTTGCTATCAATATATGGAAGCATTTCGCCTGTTTTCCACCATCTCATTTTTGAATTCGTTCCTTTAGTCCATATGTCTTGAATTTCACTTGCAGTCAAAACGTTTCCAGTAAGCAACTGTGGGAAAGCTATTGTAGACATAAAATTACAGCCATATGCATTGATAATGCTGTTTAGCCCCGAATCTGTCTGTTTCACCAAATCATCCAAGAATGAATTATTCTCATCTATCTTATATAGTTGCGTTGCGATACCGCTTTTATCATAAATTGACCAAGTATATTTATCCATCAAGGCAGCAGGCGTTGCGGTATCATTCAAATGTCTTGTTACAAGTTCTGAATATCTGCCATTAGCAACATCAGGAACATTTTTGCTAAGCGTTGAATCAGAAAACTTCAGGTCTAATTGCCATATAGTAGCCAAGTCAGAATCGACTTTATTATTATAATATGCAGAGAATACCTTATCAGCTATTGTGTCACCAGATAGTTCCATTACTTTAACCATATCAAGTTTTTTTCCAAGTTTATTATTCCATTGACCATTTGAATGCATTTCAAGACCTGCTGCTCTCATAATTTCTTGAGCCTTACTTTTTTGTTCATCTGTAAATGAGGCATAGCTCTGACCGCCAGTACCATTCATTATGTTCAAAAGTCCAGACTCTTGTTTTTCCGCACCAATTCTGTCACCATTCTCGTTGAGAATATAATTTCCATTCATATCTTTTAACCAGCCGTCACCATCACTCAATAGCTGGCCAGACCATGTCATCCGCCAATAATCCGCACTATAGTCATAATTATTTCCCACATAGTTTCCAAACGCGCCCCAGTCGCCAGTTGCCAGCGCATTGTCAAAGGCCGTCATATCGTTTTTCAGGTTTATGTCTGTATTTATAAGGCCGGTCATCATGTTATTGTACATGCTGTCGCTCTGAATTCGTTTTGCCATTGCGGTATGACCAAGAACCGCTTCCACAGTCTCATTGAACTGGCTCTGCGCGCCGCCTGTTATTCCGTCCCTGTATGCCTCGTGTCCAAGCGTTATGCCAAGCGCAAATTGCTCCTCCCGGGTCATGTTTTCTTTGTAGCTGTTCAGGTATACCGTTCGTTTTCCGTTTTCTGCTACAGTCTGCGCCTTGCCGTCTCCGCTGCCACTACGCAGCTCTGTTCTGCCATTAAGAATTTCTTCCAGCTGGGCAAGCTGCTTCGCATCTCCAAATCCGTACTGGGTTTGGAATTCAAAGGCTAAACCAGTTTGCTATTTTATTTGATGATTATATTTCAAATAATCCCCTGTCATTTACAGCAGGGGATTATTTGAACATCAATTTGCCATATATTTTATTATCTACTATTATGATCCCATGTAATCTGAATCGTACCAATCATACATAATTTTACCATCGCTTATATAATAAACACAAATTCCAACTTTCGCATATGCAGTAGACACAAATGCAAAACATGGATTTTCATAATTTTTATTGTATTCAAAAAGTTTGTTCTTTACTTCGTCAATAGTTATAGTTTCTACTTCTCCACTCTTTAAATATGTTACATAAGTTTCTTTATACTCACCTGTTGGTTTTATTTTATTCCGAACATCAAACCACTTGTATACATTATAATTTTCTTTAACACATTTATTAAATGAATCCAATACAGTTTCTTTATCTGCATAAAACTTCATCTTCTGTTCATAAGTATAGGTTCCTTTAAAAGTTATAGAACTTAATGCTTTAGGCTCATATTTTTCCCAAGTTGTCTTTTCTTCTTCTGAATCTAATTGACAAGAATTGAATGCTATTATAAGAAAAATTGTAAAAAATAATAATAAAAACTTTTTCATCTGATTATCCTCTATTGATTTTTATTAACACTGTCATACTTTACATAAAGTAAAACATATCTCTTCCCCGCTTATTGCAACTCCGCTCCAGATGCTAAAACTTATCGTTAATTATTCCTGTAAAACCTCCATTTCATAAAATTCTATCTTTGGATTCCATGTAAGTTTTATTTTTTCATGATAAGGAGGTCTTTCTGTTAAATACATAGATTTTGTCTCAAAATCAAAATGATCTAAATCGTAGTTATATAAACCATAAGTATTAAAATCTCCATTATAACTTGGACACACATATCTGAATTTTCCGTTCTTAAATTCTTCTATATGAAACGTACAAACAGAGCCTTCCCAAACAAAATATATAAATTCAAGTTTTCCATTTCCATTAAAATCAGTTATTATTGCATTGTCGAATCTTATATCAAATTTATCTATTTCTTTTATAAAATTTCTATCATCCACCTCCTCCTTCCGATAATAAGTATCATAAGCGTTCAATATATTATCTTCGTCATCAAATATAAAAACCATTGAACGCTTCGATTTTTCATTCTTATTTTTTTTACCTGTAGTATTAAAAAATATTAAAACTTCCTTTTTATTTGAGTCAGTGAAATTTCCCATTAATTTTCCATCAATCTCATAAAAGGCTCTTTTATCCCTCTTCTCTACGTATTTTAAAATTTTTTGTTCTTCATTTAAATTTTCATGGCATGAACACACAAAAAAAATACTAAGCAAAACAAAAATTTTAAATAAAAATTTCATAATATCCTACCTTCTCTTATTAAATTGATTGTCATAATAAAAATATTTGATTTTATCTAATTTATCTGAACCAAAAGCTTCCAACGCTGTTTTTTCAAAGCCAGAATACTTCCTTGTTCCTACATTTCCAAAATAAGGACCTTCTCGAATATTATATTTATGACCAGGTTCTACAGTTGCAATATGCCCGGATTGGTTAGGTTTATCATTTTTCCATGAACCAACTACTGTATACCCTTTATTGGCCAGATTTTGAGCCTGCTCTGGTGTTATCTCAATTATATGGCTATTAGGATTGCCTGCGGCTTTAACAAGGTTATCAAACATATCGTTTGCATTTGTATTTTCCCAATATTTGTCGCCTTTATTCCTTAATGCCATGCTAAGTTCATAAGAGGTTTCAAATGTTATTTTTTCAGTTGCTTTATTACACCAAGTTGTCTCAAATGTTGCGCCTAAATAGTTATTCGGACCTTCTGAGCCTTGCTGGTATCTTTCATCCTCAATAAGTTCCTTTTGTTTTTCAAGCAGTTTTTCTCTTTCTTTTTTACTTCCAACTATAGAATTTATTGTATTTTTTACAAAACCAATGCCTTTCTCAAAATAGTTCATAGGTTCATAGTAGCTTTTATTGCCTACCTTTCCATTCTTTATTTGACTTTCTATCAGTTTTCTAGAGATAATTTTATTTGGATTTTTTGCTTCGTCTATTTCCCAGATTTTGACATTCCAACTATACCCTGATTCTTTCATCAGTATTGAATAACCTTTGCCTGATTCAATATCAAGATATTTTTCAAGAGTCTCCTGCTTTCTTCTGTTTCCGTAATAGATGGTTTCACTACCGTCTTCAAATGATACTCTGTCATCCAGTCCGTCATCATACAAGTCCCCATTTCTCAAAACCCGCCAATAATCCGCAGAATAGTCATAATTATTTCCCACATAGTTTCCAAACGCGCTCCAGTCGCCAGTTGCCAGCGCATTGTCAAAGGCCGTCATATCGTTTTTAAGGTTTATGTCTGCATTTATAAGGCCGGTCATCATGTTATTGTACATGCTGTCGCCCTGAATTCGTTTTGCCATTGCGGTATGACCAAGAACCGCTTCCGCTGTCTCATTGAACTGGCTCTGCGCGCCGCCTGTTATTCCGTCCCTGTATGCCTCGTGTCCAAGCGTTATGCCAAGCGCAAATTGCTCCTCCCGGGTCATGTTTTCTTTGTAGCTGTTCAGGTATACCGTTCGTTTTCCGTTTTCTGCTACAGTCTGCGCCTTGCCGTCTCCGCTGCCACTACGCAGCTCTGTTCTGCCATTAAGAATTTCTTCCAGCTGGGCAAGCTGCTTCGCATCTCCAAATCCGTACTGGGCACGGAGCGCTGTTGCCGCATTGGCCATGTTGTTCCTCTTTGCGGCTCGTGTTATCTGCCTATTCTTGTTCAATGTCTTTATGCCCTGCAATGACGAGGCTATTGTTCCAAAATTCAGGTCTGTGCCGCCTGTGCCTAGCCTTGCTGTAACGCCCCTGTCCTTGCTCAGCGTCATCTCTAGAAGTCCGCTGCTTGCTCCTGCCCCAAAGTCCGAGATGTTCAGTATGTTGAATGTAGCTTCTCCTGTAAGTCCGTAGGAAAGTCCTGCGCTTGCAAGTCCGCCTATTGTGCCGTTAAGGCTCTGTACGCTTCCTATCTGTCCCCAATTAAATCCGTCCAGCTTGCTGTGCGTCAGTCGTGTTATTTTTTTGCCGCCTTCGCCGAGAGCACTTTCATAACGTGCACCGACCACAACCTCGTTCAGGCTGTTTGTCACAAGACTTCCTGCCGCGCTTGTCACCACTCCGCTCCATGTGCTAAAATTTGACATACTGTCGCTGAATTTATCCCAGTCGCCTGCATATTGTATTGCATTTGTTGCAACTGTGCTTGTTACGCCTGTCGCAACGCTTACTCCTGTTCTTGCCGCAACTCCCGCAATTCCGCTTATTCCTGATACTGCCGCTCCAGCTCCTGCACTAAGCACACTGACTGCATCTGTAGCCGCCTTTATCGCTAGCTGTTTGCCGATTTCTTCCGGACTTTTATATTCTCCAGTCAAATCTAACATTGCAAACACAAATTCATTTGTAAATGTTGCGGCTGCCCCTATTGCTGAGGCGACAACTGCTCCTAGCACTGCCGAAGAACCGCCTGTAACCGGAGCTGCAACGGCCCCTACAACTGCAGCGGTGGCTGCTACAGCAACTCCTGCAACTGTCCTTATGCTTGGCACTTCCATTCCAAACATTTCTCCAGGATACAGTTTCTGATCCCACACCGGTTTTGCCAGTTCTGAAAATCCTTTTGACTGCTGTATCTCATTCCACTTAAAGTTCAGTATTATAGACCCCATCTGCCCAGTACCAGGCTCTCGTGTGTTTCTGGCAAGGCTCTTGCTTGTGTCATAATCGCTTTTAAGCACTCCACCTTCACCTACCCATTTTACAAATTCACCTTCCATTCCCTTTTCCGAGTTGAACATCTTCATGCGCCATTTCTCAAGGTCGCTTTCATCCTGTGCCATCGCAAGCGCAAGAGTCTCCCCCTCCATGTTCCCTAGCAGAGCCGTACTTACAGTTACTTCCGGCAATGCCGTCTTAAACCACTGATAACTTCCGACATATTGTGTATCATATATTGTTCCAAAGGCATGCGAGTCAACAGCAACCCTACGCTGACTTCCCTTCTTTGTCCATCTATACCCTGCGCCTTGTACAAGCTCTTTTACAAAGTCCTCATAATACTGATTTTGTTCGTCTATCATCTCATAGCTTTGCTTTATATTATTTTCTATGTTTTCTGCAGCCTTTAATGCCGCAACTTTTGACGCAGTGGCTTCCATTTTAGATGTAACTTCCGCACTGATTTTCTGCGATATAAGAAGACTTTCAATTGTGCCAGAACGATTGTTTCTGTTCGCAGCTAACACTCCTGTATTTTTTTCAAACCTGGAAGAAACATCAGATATGTGACCTTCCAGACTAGAAAGATTTGTGCCTTGCAACAGTTCATTTATGTATGTTCTTGTGTCTATCTCAACTCCCTGCATTTTTTCTGCAGCCAACTGTTTTGACTTTACAAGTGATTTTGCCACGCTTTCTGCTGTTTTTTTCTCGCTGTAAGCGCTCTGATTTGCTGCTTCCACATACATTGTTGTTATCCATTCCTGTTTGTCTTTTAAGAACTCCTCGTAATTCGACTGCCATTCCTCCGTGTTCTTCTGGTATGTCTTAATAAACTCTCGCTTCCATACATTGTATGTGGCATTCAATTTTTCTGTCGCTTTGTCCCATTCTTGAATTGAAACATCTCTTATGTCATAAAGCTGGTTTAAAATTTCACTGTTCTGTGTTGCAAATGATTTTGCGCTGAACTCCAGTTCGTTCTGATATTCCTTTAACTTTTGGCTGTTTTTCGTTTCTAAAAGTTTTTCGTAGTTTACATACCAGTTATTAAGCATTTCTGTCATATAACCTTCGGCATTTCTGTTTTCATCTGTAAAAAGAGCACAGTTTCCTTTTATGTAGCTTTCATACAATAAAGTAACAGCCTGCATATCTTTTATGCTGCTGTATGTGCCTGCACCCCATGTTTTTTGAGCAAGCGCCTCAAGATAACTCTTGTCTGCGTTTACATTTAATGATGAAAACAGCTCATCATATTGTTCACAAGCTTTATTTCTTTCTGCTATTGTAAGAGTCAAATCAGAAGCCATGCGGGCAAAACTTTTCAATCTGTATGCATCTTCTTCGCTAATTGAAAGACCTTTATTCACATCATTTTCATAAATTTCTGCATACAAAGCCTGCTCATTCTGCAACCTGGCATTTTCTTCTTCCATGAGCATTTTTGCCACATTTGCTTCGTTCTTTAATGCAGACATTACACCTGTCATTGCACTTATAATATCATCATATTCCTCTTCATCAGAAATTCTATTCAATACAGCAGCAAGATCAACAGACATTTTTACATTCTCTGATAAAAGAGCCTGTATCTTCTTTTTTACTTCACTTCCTTTTAACTTTTCCCCTGTTCCATTCTCAGAACCACTTATTGTTTTATTATATTTTTTCCGGGCTTGTGCGGCATTATCTTCTGCCAATTTTAGATTATTTATAAATGAAGCTGTATCTTCATAATAATTCCCGTAGTTCGCATTTGCTCCATTTTTTGCTTCTTTCATTTTTCTAGATGCGTTTTTTGCCCATTCTCCCTCTTTGTCAAGGAAGCTAAATATTCCCCAAAAGCAACGCTGCGAAAACCAATGCCTATCTTCTATATCATCCAACCAGTCTTCCAGTTTTTTATAAGCATACTTTTTTACAAGATAAACTTCCAAACATTCCATTTTTTGCGCATATTTCGCTTTTGTATTTCTAAAGATAAGGAATTTGTTTATCGCTTCCGATTCCTTTTCCTTTACATATTTATATGAACTTTCCAGTTTATTTGTTACATAATTTTTAAATTTTTTCCCGACATCATTTCCATGTGCCTTAGAAACTCCCTGGACAGAAAAACTGCTAGTATTACAGTCAGGTTCTAATATTTTATATATGTCCTCATCTTTTTTTGAATTTCCATTAAAAAAACTGGCTTTTTCTTCATCCGAAGCCACAAACAACTTGTAATATAGAGTTGCCTCAACTACTTTTTCAAAATAATCCTTATCCTCGACAAGTTTTTCCAACCATCGCTCTGTTTCTTCATCAACTGCATTCTTATCTATCTCCCCAAAAAGTTCATATCTCTGGATTTCTGCTTCTTGTTCAGCCTGCCGCATTTCATAAAGAATGGAATTTACTGTTTCTGAGAGTTCGCAACTTACTATGTATGAATCATAATACAATTTGTCTTTCTGCTTAAAATCAGCAACCTTCGAGCTTTCTTTTTCCTGTTTTTTTGAGCTCTGCACTTCCTTAAGGATTTCCAATGACAGACACGCTCTGTCGTATGCATATTTTACGTCGCTTAATTTTTCTTTTGGCGTTACATAGTCCACACCCTCTGTGTTTCCAAAGTTTTCAAGATATATGCTTTCAGCCCAGTCGTAAACAGCCTGTTTTGCCCTTAATACTTTTCTTGCTTCAAGAACATCTCTGTATTTTTCATTTATCTCTTCTACTTTTTTATTGCAGGCATCGCCACTGTTTTTTAACTGCGAAACAGCGTCTTCATACTGACTAAGCAGTTTTTGATATTCTACTTCTTTTTCTGAAATTTCATTTTTCTTTTCAAAAGCAGCCTGCTTTAGTTCATCTTTGCTAAGGCTATATTTTCCATAAATTTCTGCGCTTTCAGAAAGACTGGTTTTTAATTGCCACAATTTGTTTACATTTTGCTCATACTCTGAATAATCCAGTTTATCTTCTTTTATATTTTCAATTTCTTCTAGTTCTGCCTCAAAATATCTTCTTTCGTACTCCAGCTGCTCCTCAAGCTCCTGCTGCAGGCTTGATTCCCAGTTCGCCATTATATTGCTAAACTTTACCTTCTCTTCATCTGTAAGTATTTCTGAATTACAAAAATCTGTTTTCTTTATTTTTTCAAACCAGTTGTTATATTCACTGGTATAACTTTCCGCATATGAAAGAAAATTTAGAGTCAACATATTTTTTGTATATGTTTTATACTCATCTTCTGAAAGTTTTCTTACATCAACTGAATCTACATATCCAGAAAGTTCTTTTATTTTTGCATTTACCTTTTTTTCATCAAAATCAGAGCTTCTTCTATATCTAAAGCCCTCGCTTCTTAAATACGCTTCTATATATCTGTTCAATACGTTTTTAAATGTATTGCTAGAAAACAAAGTCTTTTCATAAAGGCCCATTGCATAATCAATTACTGTTAAATATCCGTTTTCGGCTTTTGTGTAATTTTTCAATGTATCAGCAATCGTTTTTCTGGCTTTTTCGTACTTTGCTTTTTTGTATTCTGCATTATAAAGCCTGCCATATTCATCAAATTCTTCACTGTTATCTTTTAACTTTTGACTTAATAAGCACTTTTCTTTTTTTGACTTTACCAAAAGCTCGTAGCAAGTCTGTAATTCAGAATCTGTAAACTTATATTCTCTTGCAAGAAGTGTTTTTAATCTTTCATCTTTGCTTAATATTTCTTCTGTTTTAGCAGAATCTTTCAAAGAATTTTCTATTATGCCTATCAGTTCATTATTTTCTTCGCTTTTAATCTTTAATATCTCAAGAACATCTTTTACGTATGTATTAAAATCATCAGAATAGCTTTCAGCTATTATTTTTTCCTTTTCCTTGCCTTCTGACGCATTAAGTTTTATTTTCTCGCAATTTTTTATATATTCAATTTCATTTTTAAGTATTTTTACATAAAGTTCTCTGTTTTTTTCCTTAAATTCTATTGAATTTTCTCTGCTTGATAAAATTACATCCAGCTCAGAAGCATTTATTTTTATAAGTTCTACAACATCTTCATACAACGCAATAAAATCTGCGCCAATTTCTTCAAACTGAGGATAAATAGCATTGTAATATCCATTTGTTTCATTGCCGGCAGAATATTCTATTATTTCCAGGCTTGTTATGATTCTGTTTTCAAAATCAATATATTTTTGCTGGCTTTCTTTTAATTTTTCATATTCAATGTTTTGCAATAACGAATACTCTGCAAAATACATTTCTTTTTCAAAATTTTGAATTTTTTTCTGCCTTTCTTCATACTCTTCTATATTTTTCTTTATCTGATAAGCTGCTGTTTTTAGATCAACCCCTTGATCGAGGGCTACCAACGCCTGATATTCTGTATTGATTTCTGCTATTTCTTTTCTTTTTTTCTCTAGCAGCTCATTTATCACTTTCAACTTCGCTGAGTTTTCGGTTATGTTCTTTTCCAGAGAATCCAGTTCAGAATTTGACTTTTCATACTTTGCCATTGCTTCTTCATAATCTTTTTCCGCGTTTTCTTTTTCTGTTTTTGTTTTTTCTGAACTGTCACGGCTGGCGTCTGCATTCCTTGCATAATATTCAACCTGTTGAGCTACATACAGTTCTTCTTCCCAATACTGAACCTGTTTCAAGGCTTTGCTTAGTTCTATCTCTAATTCTGATTTGAATAAAATATTTTCAGTTTTTCCTGTTAAATTATAAATGCTGTTCTCTAAATTCTTTATCTGTTCTTTGTAGTATAAAATCTGTGTAATCCAGTCATCTGCTGTTTTTAATGCCTTCAATCTTTTTGACAATTCAGAACCATTTGATTCTTTTTCTTCGGCATCTATCAAATCTTCAAGATTGCTAAAATCACTTTTTAATATTTTTTCACTCTGCCAGCTATTTAAAATACTCGCTAATTCTTGTTTTAATCCTGCCGCCTTTTCTTCATCAAATTCCTGTACATCAAATTTTATTTCTCCATTGTCTTCAGTTTTCCAATAACTGTACAAACCTTTATATTTTGATTCCCAAATTCCGTACCAACTTTCGATTCCCTGTTTGCACATAACCAATGCGCTTCTTAATTTTCCATACAAAGACACCTGGCTTTCGGCAATCTGCAACAGTTTTGCTCTTTCTTCTTCCAGTGAACTGTTGTATGCCTGATACATTTCTGAGAGTTTATTCTCGTTGTCTTTGTTTTTTTGTGCAATGTCTTCTTGAATTTTCTTTATTTTTTCACTTATGCTTTTTTCCCATTCACTTCGTTTTCTTCTTAGCTCGTTATATGCTTCCTGCCACTTTTCTTCGCCCTTGTGAAATGTTTTCTCCGCCTCATTTTCCCATTCATGCCGGCTTCTTAAAAATTCAATTTCTGCATCTTCCCAGACTTTTAGTCCTTTGCTAAAAACTACCTTGAAGTTTGAAAGTAAATCTGAAACATCGCTCTCTTCTATATTTTTGCTGCTTACTGCCTTTTCCAGTTCTGAAAAAAGGCTCTCCATCATAACATTTGATTCCACCAATGCATTGTCAGAAATATCTTTTGCAATTACTTTTGCCGCTTCTTTTATTTTTTCCGCTTTTATAGATTCCTTGTCTTCCAAAAATCTTACAATCAGCCTGCTGCCTTCTGTTTTTAAAAGCTGCCCGCTTTCTAACTTTACAACATTGCGCGTTCTTACTTTCTCATTCTCAAAGATTTCTTCTATATCTATGCCTTTTAGACCTTTTTCATTAAGCCGGTTTTTTATCTCGGTCAATTGCAGTTGATTTTCTGTATCTATTTTATCCAAGTATTCATTGATTATTTTTTCAGTTTTGTTATTCCAGTCAGACATTAAAGATTTTGTTTCTGCCAGTGAATAGTTTTCTGTCTTATACTCTGACCTTGATTCCTTTATTTTTTGCGTGAGTTCATTATTTGCTTTTTTCTCTACTGCCAGCGCCGCTTTTCTGCAAAGCCATTCTGCATAGCTTTTATTCTTTTCCATTTCTAAATAAAGTTTTGCAGCTTCTTTTTGTCTTTTGTACTCTTCGTAATCGTTTTCTTCTATATATATGCTTTCTTTTTCCCAATATTTCATGGCTTCTTCAAAACCTGCCGAAGCCTTTTCTTCCCATCTTATTTCGTCATTTTCGCCGCCGGCTTTTTCCAAATAATAATCCAGCCGTTGTCTGCTTGAGTTTAATGCGCTTGAAATTTCTTTCGCTGGCAACAATGATACTGCATATACCATCATCAGCAACACTGTTAATATGCGGTTTTTTATTTCTTTCTTTTCTCTCATCCACATACCTGCCTAAACTCTTTTCTACAAAATTAAAGCGATTTTATTCTATACTGACATTTTTATTTCTGTCAAACCTTTTTTGATTTATTTTTTACCTAACAGGCTGAATCTGGAAAGAACTTGTAAACCAAGCCGTTTTTGCAATATATTGTAAATGAATCAATACTTTATTTTTTCAACAGCAGAGACTGTAGAGGCAGTAAAAATAGAAGATAATAACTTTCAGCAGGAGATAAAAAATGAACTACATTCTTTGCCACAAAGATATTCCGGTTTTAAGGTTCTCAACCGAGGATGAGGAAATCTCCGAAGTCTCTGAAATCTTATGCAGGGAGCATCTTCCAATCGGAATATCGCCGGAAAATGAAAAAGGAAAAACCTTAAAAAGCCAGTTCCGCTCCTGGTGGAAAAGCCGATCAATCCCTGCAAGCCGCCAGAATCTTGACACAGCCCTTGAGCAGCTTGGAAATGTCACTACGGATTATCTTATAGAAAAAAGCTACGGACTCAGCCTTTCTGACCACTACTGGGCAAAGCCTTTAAAAAGCAGCCTGTCCTGGAAAGACGTGAATTTTTTTCAGAACAGTTTTTCAGATGACGTAGGAAAAGCCCTCTTCGGGATTCTGAATTCAGACAGTACCGACACATTGAACCTTGTTTCCCCGGACAACACATCCGACGGCTGGCTCAAGAAAAAATGGATAATAAACAATGGAGAGCGGATTCTTCTAAAAGCCGGAAGCGCGCCATATTATCAGGAGCCGTTCAACGAAGTTCTGACTTCAGAAATCTGCAACAGGCTTGGAATAGAACACGTTGAATACAAAATCATAAAAAACGACGGGACTTTCTACTCATCATGCCCCGACTTTGTGTCGCCGCAGACAGAGCTTGTTCCGGCCTGGCACATTGTGAATACTTTAAAAAAGAACAACAGCACCTCAAATTTCAACCACCTTATAAACTGCTGCAAGGAACTCGGATTCAAGGATACGGAAAAAATAAAGCAGGGAATCTGCCGAATGCTCACGGTTGACTTCATAATTGCAAACACCGACAGGCACTACAACAACTTCGGATTTTTAAGGAATCCCGACACTCTTGAGTGGATTGGACTTGCTCCAGTGTTCGACAGCGGAACTTCATTCTTCCATAGCGAAAGCGTATTCTCATTAAGAAATCCATACCTGCGCGAATCCTTAAAAATAAAAGCAAAGCCGTTCGCCTCAAACCAGAAAGAGCAGATGAAAAGAATTCCGTTCAAGGAATACTGCACGGTTCTGGACTTTGAAAGGCTCGACGGCGTTTCAGAATTCTTTGGAAAACTAATATCGCAAAATCCGTACATTGAGCCGGAACGCGCGGAAATCTTATGCAAAACGCTGGATTCAAGAATAAAAGAGACTGAAAGGCTTTTTGAAAACCGGCAGGAAACCCCATAAAAAATATGCCCCACAGGGTTTAATATCTTATTTTTTTATGTAGTTTTTTAATTCTTTTATAGTTTGCTTATCGTCTGATAATAATTCAGCCTTATCCAACTCATCCAATGCACGGTCTTTCAGACCTAAAGCAAGCCAGACATCTGCAAGTTCTAAATATATCTTGGAATTTTCGCGCAACAATTCCTCAGCTTTTCTGTACATAGACAGGCGTTCATCCATACGGTTTAGTTTTGAACACAAATTACCATACTGATAAAAAACTCTGCAATCCCCTGAATTAAAAGACAATTCCTTAATCAGATATTTTTCAGCCTCATCGTATTTTGACTGGGCAAGAAGGACTCTTATAAACCATATTCGTGCATCTGTATATTCAGGATATTTTTTTATAAGTTTTTTCAAAATCAGAAAAGATTTTTCCAAAGAATTTTCAAAATATAAAATCTTTGCCTTTAAAAGTTTAGCCTGATAAAAATCTGAATCATTCTTTATCGTTAAATCTGAAAAATTCAAAGCAGCCGTAAAATCTTTTTTAGAATACGCCTCCACCGCCTTTACATAAAATATTTCAGCTTTATTCCTGTTTGAACAAGAGAATAATAAAGAACATAATAAAAGAATGGAAAATTTCTTTATCATTTCAACAGCACATCAATTTAAAATATAATCAATGCGTTCTTTTAAACGCCCGTTTGCAGTTTTTGATTTATTCAAGAATGCCTGACGTAAAGAATTATTATTTAAATTATTATTTAAATTATTCTTAATAATCTGATAACCTTGCAAAATATAATCACAATCAGGCAAAGCTAAAAAATCATAAACGTAATCCAGCAGTTTTTCATCACCGTTTGAAAAATAAATCCACAACAGATTCTGCACTTCTTGTGGCAATAACAATTTAGAAGAATCCGCTGAATTTAATCCAGACAACTTTCCTAATGAGATTTTTGCCGGTTCATAATACTCAGATTTTCCCAACAAAATTATTTTTTCAAGAACAGATTTCCAGTTAGATAAATCACCAGAATTTATTCTTGGCAGCATTTTCCATAAGTTCCAATAGTAGCATGGAAAATTCTTAAAATATTTTTCCAAAGCCAGATATTCATTAAACTCTTTATTTGACCAAGACTTATTCTTGGCTATTTTCTTTAATTCAATATATTTTACAGGAAAAAAATCCATATCTGGTTTTGAAACATCAGCATCTATATACAAAGAAAGCATATAATCCACAGCATTTACTGCAAATTTATCATTTTCCGCCAGAACTAATTTAGAACGCAAATCATTCAAATTCTGGACAAATTTCTTATCATCACTATTGCCAAAGCAAGACTGATACTCGTAATCCAAAAAAGCACTAAAAATTGATTCCCCCAGCAATCCATTTTTTTCATAAATGCCAGAAGCAAACATACCCAATCCTGAAAAATAAGCACCCTTTTCAAAATACAACTCAAGCAGCTCCAAAGCTTTTTTGTAATTCTTGGAATCAGCAAGCAAATACATATAAGAGCGGATTTCCTCACCTGTTATCAGATTTGGATATTCTTTATAAGTTTTTTCAAAATAAACAAGGGCTTCCTGTTTTCGGTCTAAAGTTGTTAAAACTCTTCCAGCTAAATAACCATAAATTTTTCCATACTTAGGCACATTGCATGCTTTTTCAACATATTCAAATGCAGATTCTACCTGATTATTCATTAAAAGAAGCGTAGCATGGCAACCATACATTGCAGCCTCATTTTCCTTTGTCATCTGTCCCGGGAACTTTGCAGCAATAGCTTCCGCACGAAGCAAAAAAGCCAGCGCTTCGTTATAATTTCCAACCAAAAGATAATAACGCGCCAAATCTAGTTTAGACTCATAAAAATCTGGATTCTTCAAATCAAAACTATAGATATCCTGATACAAATCAGCAATATTTGAGTTAGATTGCTTTATAAGTTTATAATTTTTCATATTTTTAGAAGAACAACTGGTAAAGAGAAATAAAATAAAAAGGAGAATTGGAACTTTTTTTTTCATAAAAAACTTTTTATTAATTTTATTCTACAAAATTGTATACGTCAAACAAGATTTTTTTTTACATTTAGCATCTTCAGTTTTTTCAATAGCCGGATACATAAAAATGCTGCTTATAAAAGAACTTAATATGCCAAAAATCATAAAAAATGCGATAGACTTAGAAAAATTGTCTTTGCTAAAGAAATACAGCGGAATAGAACTAATTACTGTTGTCAAAGATGTTATTACAATGCTTTTGATTTTGTTACGAACTTTGAATACAGTATCTTTGAAATGTGATTCTGAAATATAAATCGCATTATTTATGCTTATTCCAGAGAGTATAATAATACCGATAATATCTCCTAACTCCAAAGGAGTATTTAGCATAAGTTTTATAACAAGCGGCAAAACAGCCGAGACAGGAATTATAGAAATAATTTTTAACGACTTAACAAAATCTTCAGTTAAAAAGACCATCAATATATAAATTGCAATTATGCTGAGCAATAAAATTTCAAACATCAGGGTATAATTTCTGCTCAATCGTTGTATTTCATAATCAAACGAAAATCCATAACCCTTTTCTGTTTCTATAGCTTTAAAAATATCTTCAATTTTTACACGGGCCTTATCCGTGCTTAAGCCAACAGTTTCAACTGTAAAATACGCCGCCCTGCGACCGTTTTTTCTGTAGATTTTGCTTATATCGGAAGTTTTTATAATCTGTCCCAGAGAATTAAGATTTATGCTTCCGTTTGGCACAGGCACAAAAAGATTGCTTGTCTTTTCCGCTGAAAGATTTTTTGCATCTTTACCCGCAATTCTAATGTCATATTCTTTTCCATCTTTAATCCATTTATCAGCGACCGGTCCAAACATCAGCCATCTTAAAGTTCCTGCCAAGCCCTGAACCGACAATTCATTTTTTGCAAGAAGAACTTTATTTGGAACAAATTCGTAAAAACTTTCATCTTTCTTAAAATTCAAAACAACTTTTCCAACATTGTTTTCCGAAATATTTTTAGCTGCCAGCTTTGCATATTCACGGCATTTTATATTGTCATCGCCAACACAGGCAATCATAAAAGAATTTTGCTTTTTATAAAATTTTTGATTTACTTCCGGAACATAAAAATACCCTTCCGGCACATAATTTTTTAAAGAATCCAGGTAAATTAAAACATCCTTCTTTTTATATTTTTCATCAAAGCCTATTTCAAGCTCAACATTTCCTTTTTTACATTCACTTCTTACAAATCTTATACATTCATTACTTTTTATCTGTTCTATAAGAGGTTTTATGTCAGAATCTATATACTTATTTGAAACATCCGGGTCATAATCAATGGAACAGTAAATGACATTTGACTCAGCAGAAAGAGATAAACTTTTTCCCATAAAAACAAATATCAGAACAGGAATAAGCATAGATAAAAAATACAGCACGCAAATCAACTTTCTTTTGGAAATAGAAAACAACACAAGTTTAAAAGTAAGTTTTACATATTTTCTTTCTATTTTAGCATTAACAGAGTTTGGCTTTCTTATTCCGATTTTATCTGAATAAATAAATGCGGGGAAAAAGACTATCACCAGAATCATGGAAACAAGCACCATGTAAACAATTGCAATCGCTATATTTTTTACACCTGGAACTATATTGTCAAGAAACAAAAGAGGAAAAAGAACAATAACAGACGTTAATGAGGCGGATATTATTGACGGAGTTACGCCTTTTAGTTTAATCAGGAAACTTTCTTTGCAAGAACTTTTTTCACTTAGTTCAGAAACAATCAAGGCAGGATCAACAATTAATCCTAGCGCTATACACAGCCCGGCAATTGTATATTGATTCACAGAATACGCTGAAAATTTTAACAGTCCCAAAGTCCAGATAACACTTACAGGCAACAGTAGCAAGATTAATACTGTTGTTCTTTTTTTAGAAAAGAACAATGGAATCAGCAAAATTAAACACAAAAAACTTTCCAGCAACGCAAGCAGAACGCTGTTTATAAGTTTTTGCTGAGATTTTCCTGTATCGTATAAAATATTGTATTTATAACCAGTGTATTCAAACTGCTTCAATATTTTTTTACATTCTTTTGAAATAAAAATGCTGTTTCCATCAGAAGAAGATTTTATTGAAATAGAAACGCAATCTGTTCCATTCAGTTTTACAATTTCTTCTTCAGGTTTAGAAGATAATGAAATATCTGCCAAATAACCCAAAGTTGTATAGCCATCAGAAACTCTTACCGGAAGATTTTTTATATCCTCAATGCTTTTTATTTTTGTAGCAAAACTTAAAGTATTTTCAAAATTTGCATATCTTAACTTTGTTCCAGAATAAACACTGTTTCCATCCTGGATTATCGCAGCAAAGTCAGAAGGATTTTGCAAAGCGGCAGCAGATTTTTCTGAATCAAATTCAACTAAAATCTCTTTTTGCGAACCTCCGCTTATTAAGACTTCTGAAACGCCATCAATTGACTCAAACCTCTTTTTCAAATTCAATTCTATCCAATTTCTTAGAGTATCTTTTTCTTCTTGGGCAAAAAAAGCAATGCAGACAACACTTTTTGAATTTAAATCGGATGAATATATTCTTGGCTTTTGAACATCAGAAGGAAGACTGTTATATAAATTGTCCACAATATTTCTTATGGCTAAATATATGTTCTTTGAATTTTCTTTTTTAGAAAAATAAAGTGAAGTTGTTGATTTTCCATACTGAATATCTGACTTATAATCCAAAATTCCATTTATTGAACCAAGCTTTTCTTCAAGAGGAATCGTTATCATCTCTTCCATTTTTGGAGCATCTATCCCAAAATAATTAAATTCAATGCTATAGACTGTATATTTATAGTTGTTCGTCTCTCCAAATTCAATTCCGCTTGCGCCAATGCAAAAGATAATTGTTATTATGAGAAAGACAAACATTGTAAAAACAGAAGAATTATATATCTTATTCCTCATTCTTACCCCGTCTTGTTGAAAACTTAAATAAAATCTGTGGAATACAGTACAGCACTACAAAATAAGACAATAAAAGACCGCCTATAATTGCAATCGTCATAGAACTTTGGGAATTTTTGTGCAACGGATCAATTGAAAAAGGAATTATTGCGCAAATCGTTGTCAATGTTGTTATTGTTATAGGCTGAAGTTTTTTAACGCAGCAGGACACAACATCTGAAAAACATTTTATTTTGGTCTGAACTATAGCTTCATACAAAATAATCGCATTGTTCACTGTAGTTCCAAATAAAACAACCAATGCAATTATACTGTTAATATTTACACTTTGCCCTGTTACCAATAGCAATAAAAAAGCCCCGGAAAATGCAGGTGGAATTGCCAGCAATATAAAGCAAGGAATCACAAAAGATTCAAACTGAGCTCCCATTACACAATACAAAAGAAAAAGGACTAGAATAATCAAGAAAACAGCATTTTTTACCAATTCACTGAACTGTATTTTTCCTAAAAAAATAATATTCTTTATATCATCCAATTCAGCAGAAAAATCCTGTAGAATTTTTGCTTCATTTCTGTTGTGCCTATAAAATATTTTTTCGTTTTCAACATATTTAATCGTGCCAATGGCGGATATTGGAACAGAATAATTGCCAGCCAAAATTTTAGTTTCCGACAATTGATGAATATCAGTTATATCATCTGCATTAAATTTTATTCTTATAGGAATATTTCGTCCTTTTGAATAAAAATCGCAGGATTCAACTCCTTCCAATGTATCATATAAAATTTTTGCAGTCTGAACAGACGAGATATTAAACCTTGCGCAAGCAGTTCTGTCTGGTTCATATTCAAGTTCTTTTGCAACACTATTTGGAATAAACTTCAAATTTTTTAGTTCATTCTTTTCAAGAACAGATTTTAATGAGCCTTCATTTTCTGCATAAAGAATCGTATCTCCATTGTTTTTTAATACTTCCTCCAGAATGCTCAGTTCGGAATCTATAAAAAAAGCCAAATTTGAATTGTTTAGAATTTCTTGAAGCTTATTCTTTGTAGTTTTTACATTCGTTGTTCTTATTTTTACAGTTAATTTTTCTTTCCTTATATTCGGTTCGCATAATTCCTCATATGAATCTTTTTCTATTCCTCCACTTGAACAATAGAACAAAATGTTGTCATCATTTTTCAGCATATCATAGATATAGTCAGAATTTTTATTTATAAAAGACAATGAAGTATTTTCGTCAAAATAAATAGTAACAGATATGTTATTGTTATATGATTTTGGAAGAATCTCTTTTGGCAAAAGTTTCAGGCAAACCATTCCAAGTATAATACAGCATATAAATACAAATGGAATAAAAAAAGCGTTTTCAGATTTTTTCAACAAAGAATTCTCATAAAATCGTTCAACTTTAGAAAAATCAAGAAATTTGCTTTCAAATTTATTTTTTTCAAGAATTATTTTTAACAAGGCTGGCACAAAAGACAACGAAAGCACACAGGCAAATGCAACGGATGCAATAACAGCAATAGACAAATCACTGAATAACTGCCCTATTATCTCTGATAAAAAGAAAAAAGGAATAAAAACAACAACTGTAGTAATTGCCCAGGCAGTTGCCGATACCGAAACCTGAACCGTACTTTCATAAACAAGAGAAGTTATATCACAAAATTTATCCGTATTGTTTTTATAATTTGAGAGTATATTTTCAATACAAACAATAGACGGATCTATGACCATACCTATTCCAATTGCAATTCCAGAAAGCGACATTAAATTTATGGATTTGCCACAAACCGTTAAAACCAGAACTGAAAAAAGAATACAAAATGGCATTATGCTTGAAATGATTATAGCAAGCACACCATTATGAAAAAACAACAAAATAACAAGGACTGTAATTATTATTCCAAAAAATACAGATACACAAAGTTGCTGTAGAGAATCTTTAAGCTGGTCTGATTTATCTATAAGAATAGTAAATTCATAGCTATCGCCATATATGTTTTTAAGTTCTTCAATTTCAGATTTGACCGCATTTGACAATTTTGAAGGACTTACTTCATTTTTCTTAAAAATACTTAACGAAACAGCATCTTTTCCATTAAGATTAAAAAATGTTTTTCTTTCCTGTGCAACATATTTTACAGTGCAAATATCACCAAGTAAAATCATTCCGTTGTCTGTATAGCCTGCTGGAGTTTCATTAATTTCTGAAATATTTTTGTACAATCCATTGGTTTTAAACAAAAACTGTTTGCTTCCTTCTTCAACCGTGCCTGCCGGATATTCATAATTTGCACCGGCTGTTATTTCCGCAATGGACTGCAATGTAAGCCCCATAGCCTCCATTTTTATCTTATCAGGGACAACTTGAATCTCCGCTTTATCTCCGCCGGACAATAAAACCGAAGAAACTCCAGAAATGCGCTGCAATCTTGGCTTTATGTCATTTTCAACAATAAACCTTGCATACTCAAGGTCATTATCTTTTGGAATTACTGCAAGCATTATAGTTTCTTTTGCAGAAGGATTAAAAATCCTGGCGGCAGGTTTTTCACATCCATTTGGCAAAATCTCATAACATTGGTCTATAAGCTCCTTGCATTCTACTAGCGCCAGATCTGAATCAATATTCCATTGCAGTTCAATTTTTACAAGACTAAGCCCATCTCTTGTAACAGAAGAGATATTTTTAATTCCTTTCAACGAAGCCAAAGAATCTTCTATAGGAATAGTCACAAGTTTTTTCATTTCATCAGCCGGAATACCTTCAAAATCAGCATTTACCAATAAGTACCTGTCACGCATCTTCGGAAGAAAATCTACTTGTATATTATTCAGGGCAACAAGACTTCCAAGTAAAATTGCAATATACAACATGAGAATTGATATTGGATGTTTTACTGAAAACAAAATAAAATTGCGCATTTACTTTATAATCTCAACAAGCTGACCTTCCCTTATAAATGGAGAAGGATTATTCACAATAATTTCATTCTTTTCTATTCCATCAGAAATCCATACATAACCATTTTTCTGCTCTTTAATAGTTATATTTTTTATAACAGCATAATTTTTAATAACACAAATAACTTTAGCAGAATTGTTTGTTCCTTGTATAATCGCAGTATTTGGAATACACGGAAATAGTTCCAGCTCGTTTTTTTGAAACCTGCATTTTACAAACATTCCTGGTTTTATTAAATTGTCCGAATTACCAATGGAAGCTTTTACAGAAAAATTTCCGCTTTGAGAATCTGCAATAGGACTGATTTCAGATATTGTCGATTTTACATTCTTGTTCAACGAGGGAATTTCTATATTCACCTGAGTTCCTATTGAAAAATTCACAATGTCTTTTTCCTGAATATAAATAACAGCATCAACGGAAGACGTGTCTATCAATGTAAGAATTTTTTCATTTTCTTTTACATATTCCCCATTTTCGTAATACTTTTGTCCAACAATACCAGAAACCGGGCTTTTTATAGTCAATTGCTCCAGCAATAACTCCACCGATTTTAACTGTTGCTCCGCCGAATCCAACTGAGCTTTTGCAGACGCAACCTGAGCTTTTGCGGTTCTTGTGTTCAACTCCACAATCTGCTTATGAAAAGTCTCATCGTCTTCCGACGGAACAATTCCGTTAAAAATCAAATCTTCTTTTCTAAATCCAAGGCAACTTATTTCCTGCTCTTTTCTTAGAATTTTCAGTTCTGTTTCAAGAGACCCTAACTCCAGTTCCAGCTGCTCTATATTGTAATCTGTTACGCCGCCAATTTCGTACAAAGATTTTTGCTTTTCAAAAGTTTTTTGTTTAGACTTGAACTCAACTTCCTTCTGTTTTATTGTCAGTTCAGATTTTTCTATTGAAAGAAGTTTGCTTTCAACTGCTAAAACCGATTCATTATATTGAGCACTTGTTAAATCATAAGAAGCCTTTGCCGCCTCTATGCTGCTTAAACACTGAGACTTTTGAATTTCCAGCTGCAAATTCCGTAGACGCGCAATAACAGAACCTGATTTTATATGTTGACCATCTTTTACAGGAAATGAATAGATTGTTCCTTCAACTAAGGCTGTTATATCATTCTTTAATTTGTAGGAAATTGTTCCAAAACTGCTTAGCTCATTATCAAGAAATTTTTCCTGAGCATTTACAATTTTTACAGCGATTGTATTGTTAAAAACTTCCTCTTTTTTTTCCCTGCAAGAAGAAAGAAGCAAAGAAAATAATATAAAATGTGCTATTCTTTTATGCCCAGACAATTTTTTAAACCTCCAAAAGGAATATCCAGTTCTATTTCAAAAGTTCTTGTAAGTTCATAAAAAGATATAATAGATTCCAGCAAATAAGTTTTCTGTTCTGCTAACTCCACAAGCTGATCCAGATAATCAATTCTTTTCATTGTACCCTTTTCAACTTGCAGCCCGCTGATTGTCAGCCTTTTTTTCTGAAGCTTTATTGTTTCTTCTGTTCTTTTTATATTGTCAATACAATCATCATAATTTGCAATCTGCTCAAATAAAGATTCATACAAAGAATTTACAGAATCTTTCATCGTCTGTTTTCTTTGCCGTAATTCAATATTCTGAACATCAACTGTAGACTTATAATTTACTTGCGGAACAACATTGGAAGAAACTGTATTTGTAGAGCCTGTCAATTTTCCTTTGTTATTAAACCCCAAATCACTTGAAATTGTAGCAGGCAAAAAAGGATTATTTGAAAAACTAAAAACCAATTTTGCCGAATACGTAGGGTTATTCAATGGATAATCAACGCCAGAAAAAGAGATTCCGCCTTGCAATGATATTTCAGGAACAAACAAAAGCTTATTCTGTCTGTTCTGCAGTTTAGCATAATAAAAAGAAGTTTCCTGTTTCCGTAATTCAGGACTTTTTAATTTTAATAAACGCCATAGATTTTCTGAATATGGCTCAAGATAAATATAATCGTCTTGTTCTGAAATATCTTCACTTAAAATAACCTCCGCTTCTGGTTCAAGACCAACAAGAACTTTAAATATTCTGAACTGAGTTCGTAAATTACGACCTGCCACTTTAACAGAATCCTGAATTTTCCTGTAAGAAATCAAATATTCCAAATAATCATTTTCCAGCGTGAATCCTAAATCTTTTTCTCTTTCCATGATTTTCAGCTGCTGCCGGCTGTTTCTTTCCAAATCCTGTTTTATTGAAAGCATTTTTTCTGAAAGCAGGCACGAATAATATTGACTTATAACGCTGGACTTAAAGTTTTTTGTTTCTATGTCAACATTATATAAATTGCCGCGTTTTTCCGCCTGATTCATCTTATAAGACAGATATTTTTTTCCAGCATCAAACAAAGGAAGCTGCATGTTCATGTTTAGATTTTTATTACGGCTGTCAGCTCCGCCAAATTTTATATTGTCAGCCTCACTCCAAGAAACATCAAACTTCGGCAAAAACTCTTGTATTGATAAATTTGCGGCATTTAATGAAGATATTGCGTTTAATCTTTGAAGCCTGTGATTTGAAGAATTAGCTATTGCAAAAGAACTTGCCTGTTCCGCATTTTCAAAGACTATTTGAGCAGACAATTGAGAAGCAAATAAAAACAAAAATAGAAAACATTTTATCTTTTTCATCTATTTTTTACTTTCTGCACTTTCTTAAATGCCTTCTGATTTTTCTGTTGATTTTATTTACCAATTTATATTCTATCCGGCCAGATTCTATGGAATCCGAACTTGTAATCAAATAAGAGCTATTAAAAGAAGTTTTTCCATCCTCATCAAGCAAAGAATAAAATAAAAAAATAGAATTCTTTTGCTTAATTCCCTTGTAATACGACCTTTGCTTTATTTCTATATCTAAATACAGAGTTTTGTTATTGTCATTTTTATTTATAAGATCCGCAAGCGCAGTTTTTGAAAGTTCATACACCTGCAATGCCAAATCATTATCTTTTACAGCATCTTTTGTAACAACAACAGAATCAATTTCAATTCTATAATCTGTGCTATCATCAGGAACTAAAGAATATTGTTTTTCTTTTGGAATTCCCGATATGGAAACACAGCTAGCTAATAAAAAACATAAAACAGTCAAACATGCAAAAACAGTTTTTTTCATATATCGCTCTCAAACCTTATTTATTTAAAATAAAATCATATTTTCGTTCCAAAGAATTATTTAACGAATCCTTTATTACATTTTCCAAGACAAAATGAATTTCACCAGATTTACTTGTATTGGTTATTTCAAAAATCACATTAAAAATACTCACTTTTTTTGAAACGCCGTAAAAGTCTTCCCCAAATAAAACTTTTATTTTTTTAGGAATACTATCCAGTTCAATACGATTGATTGTCTTGATAATTATCTGACAACAAGAATTTGTCGCCGAAACAGAAAGTCCTTCCCTTAAAGAATAAACATCTATGCCTTCAGATTCATTTGAAGAATAAAAGATCAAATACGCTTCAGCCTTTTTTCCTGTTCCTGCCGCATAGTATTCAGAAAATGAAATATTTGAATAGTTTTTATCTTCACTTAAATAGCAAAAATCATCAGTTTCTGATAAAGTCTGGCTGCTCCAATCAGAAGTCTGAACAATGCCCTTAACAAAACAAGGCGGCGCATTTTTTTCGTTGTCTGTTGTAAAAGCAAATGACTTTATATCTTCATACCGTTGCCCATACACATCAGGCAAACCATTTAAAATTGTTACATTATATTCTGTATTCCATTTTGCATTTGATAATTCAAATATTATATATTTGCCATTAATTTCATCTTTTGTAATTTTATAGTCAACAGACGGTGTAAAATAAAAATAAGCAGATGCCGCTGAAAAATCCATTTTATGACCAAAATCAAATCTGATAGAACAATCTGTAGAAATATTACGCTTATTCTCATTTGCGGCAAGAGTCGCTAATAACGTATCAGCCTTATCATAAACAGAAACAGCACAGGAAGCAAAATCATTCTTTTTCTTGTAAAAGAACACAGATTTTTTATCTTCCATTAAATTGTTTCTTGAAAAATCTGACAACCCGGTATTTACAGTAATTGTATAATCAGTGTTAAGCGTTAAAGGGGCTTTCGGAACAAGATGAACTTCTTTATCATCATCTTTAAAATCAAGAAAATATTCAAAAGCCGGTGATATTTCCAAAGAATCAATAAAAGACTCCCTTGTAACTGGCTTTGAAAAAACGATGCTTATATATTCCAGCTCATCTTCTATATGCTGCTGGTTGGCTGGACTTATTGATATAATTTCAGGTCTTGTATGCTCAGCTCTTGTGGAAAATGAATAATGGAAATCTTTTTCAAGACTAATGCCTTTAGAATCTTCACATAGAGTCGTTATTGCTAAATCATAATCGTAATTTTTTCTGATTCCATCTTTTGGAAAAAAACTGATTTTATTGCCAGAACAGAAAAAAGTTCCAGTTATTTCCGTATCATCTTCCTGCAAAGAAATAGCTTTTTTTGCAGAATCCTCATCAACCTCCGCGGAAAATTTAACTGTAACTTTATTGTCATCATAAGAAACATTTTCAACCTTAAATTCAGGAAACAAAACATCTGAACAAGAAATAAAACAAAATGAAAAAACAATAACAGGGAATCTTATGAAGAAATTTCTATATGAACACATAAACTTTCCTCCATATATATTCCATTTCCGGTGGATATTCCAGATTTTCCGCCAGTTAATCTTAAATCATAATAAGTGCTGTTTTCAGTTGTGCTTTTTGTAATATTTCCCCAAGTAAGGGTAAGCACAGAATTTGAAGAATCCCATTTTGTAGACAGCAAAACAGGAGAGTTTGAAGTCATTGGAAAATTTAAATTTAGCGAAACTCTATTAACAACAGAATATCTGGAATTAATTTCTATCGGTTTAGAAAAAGTTAATGCCACTGTCAAAGTTTCAGTATCATCAACATTTTTTGTATCAGCCGTCACTTCTTTGGGAATATCGGAATATTCAGCACCACCTATGCTAATAGAAGATAACTTTAAAAAACTGTCACCAGAATAAAATTCCTGCTTTATATCCTCAAACAAAGAATTTCCAGCGGAATCTTTTACAGATGAGGAAAGTGTTATCAAGTATTTTGTTGCAATTTCATAATTTTCCTGCGGCACAAAAATATATTTAGTTCCATCATCGGAACAAGAAGAAAAATAGCCGTTTATGCCCGGCGTTATGGAAATCCCAGATTTTATGCTGGAAAAGTCCATTTTTCTGGAAAAAATAAATCCGATACATTCTTTGCCGGAAATATTTTTATCAAGACAAGTATTTTCAAACCAAATTGCAGAATCAGAAGAATCGCTCACCGGACATATTGTCAGCAATTCAGGCTTTTCAATATCTTTTTTTGTTGAAAAAGCTCCTTCGTTCACACCGGAAAGCTCCCAGTTATCGTTAGAAATCAGATTTTCAAGCTGCCAAGTATATAAAGTATTTATTTGCCAGTCTGATTCTGGTTTTACATAAACAGATTTATTGTCCTCGCTGATTTTATAGACAAGTTTTACAGAAGGAGTTATTTTTAATGCGTCAGAAAACTTTGTATATGACACTTCGCGATTAAATTCAAATTTAAGCCAATCTTTTTCAAGAACCAAAGCATTTTGCACAGGCTTTTCAATAAGAAAAAACGAATCATCAGCACCATAAATAAAAGAGTTTTTATGGTTTACAGAAAATTGAGACCCATTTGACTTTATCATAGTTCCATTAATACTAAAATTATAAGTTCTGCCATTTACCCATCCAGTTTCTGGCTTTGCATATAAAGTATTTTTATCCCAAATAAATTCAAGCTCAACAGACTGCCGATTTGACTGAACTTTTAAACTCTGCTCTGCAACAAAGCGGTCTACATTACAGCTAAAAGCAACCGAAACGTATTCTTGATTAAAAAAAGTAGAATTTCCAGAAGGCTCGCAAGATATTTCGTCACACCCAAAATCAACAAAGTTACATGATAAAAATAAGAATGGAATCAAAAGGTTAAAACTTTTTGAAATTTTCATATAACGTTTATTTATATTATTAGACAAATTTGCATATGTCAAATAAAAATTTTAAGAAAAGCGGCATATTTTTAGTTTTTTGCAGTTTTTATAATATAAAAACAGTCTTAAGACTTCCATGTTGAACTTTATGACAATCATAAGTTTTATATTTTATATAATTTTAACATATAATATGCTTAATCCAATTGCTATATTTTTGTGATTATAACCCATGTAAAATTTGCAGGAATGATTTTATTTATTTTAAATTCATAAGTTTTATCTTTAAAAAATTTATGAATATAATTTAACATTTCGAATTTATGTCATTATCGGGATTGACCCGATAATCTATTGAAACTTTGCAACAGATTACGATGCCAAGCGCGGCAAAGTCAGCTTTGTTAGCATTGTAATGAAAATTTTGTGGCTGTCTTATCAAAAGCCGATAAGTCTTACAATGGCTAAAAACAGTTGCAAAAATTTATGAAGAGCCAATAAATAATTGACCCTGCCATTTACACAGGTTTTATGACAGGGCCTTAAAAATCAAACGCTAAACTGGTCAATTTGATCTGCAATTTTTGAAATGGAGCCTTTTACCTTTGAAGATATTTCGCCAAGTGCGGCTCCTGTTTCGTTTATCTTCTTTGCGCCAATTTCCATCTCGTCCATGCTTTCTTTCATAACCATTGTGGCATCCTGAAGCCGCTTTACTTCCTCAAGAATCGCCTGGTTTCCGGCAGACATTTCAGAAGATGCGTTGCGCACTTCAGAAGAACTGTCGTTCATTGAATGAAGAGCTTCGTTTATCTGCTTAGAACCTTCTGCCTGCTCTTCCATTGCCGATTTAATCTGAAGAACAAGCTGGTCTGTGTCCTTGATTTTCTTTGAAACGCTTTCGAATGCGACACTGGATTCTGCCGAAGAAGATACAACTTCGTTTATAGACTCGTGAATATTGTTCAACTGCAGGCCAATTGTCTTTGACTGCGCAGTAGAAGTTTCTGAAAGCTTGCGGATCTCGTCTGCAACAACGCTGAATCCTTTTCCGGCTTCGCCTGCGTGGGCGGCTTCGATTGCGGCGTTCATGGCAAGAAGATTTGTCTGGCTTGCAATTGAAGAAATTGTTGCGTTCGCTTCTTTTAGCATAGCGGACTGTTTTTCAATCTTTTCTATCTGCTCGTTTACAATCTGTTGTTTTGAAAAACCATTTTGAGTATCAGACTGAAGCTCTTCAAAAGAAGAAACCATCTTGTCAACCGACTTATTTACAGAAGAAATGTTGCCAAGCATTTCTTCAACTGCGGCAGATGCCTGTGTTATGCCGGCGGTTTGATTTTCAATCATTTTTTCAAGCGAAGAAATATTTGAAGCAATCTCGTTTACAGCTCCGGCAGTCTCTTCAACGCTTGAACTCTGATTGACAATCTGATTCCTTACGCTTCCTATGTTTGCAATAATTTGCGTAATAGCGCTGGTTGCATCTTGAGTGCTTTCTTCAAGAACTTCGCCGGCGTTGCTCAACTCGCTTTTGGAAGTTTTTACATCGGAAATAATTTCATGCAGCTTGCCAACGAATTTATTGAATCCTTTTACAACAAATCCGATTTCGTTGTTGGAATTTATTTCAATTCTCTGTGTAAGGTCGGCGTTGCCAGAAGCGATTTTCGTTATTGCATGGTCAAGAGTATTCAAAGGCTTTATTGCACGGTACATAATGAAGCCTGCTATGGTTACAAGGAGAATCGCGCTTATAAGAGAAAGCAAAGCCATCTGCCCCATCATTAGTGAAATTGAAGAATATATTTCCTTCTGCTGGATTGAAACCGCCATTGACCATGAAGTCCCTTCTACCGGCGTAAAGCTGACAAATTCCAGATCATCATAAATTCCCTTTAGCCATGCATGTCCTGTTTCGCCGTCCACCATCCGCTGGGCAAGCTCGCCCATGTCCTCGTGTCCTACAGAATATCCTGTAAGGAAGTTGCGCTTGTTTATCCAGTCTCTGTTCGGGTGTGAAATAACGGTTCCATCGTCGGCAAGAACAAACGCGTATCCTGTGTTTCCAACTTTTATATTGCTGATGATTTCACCAAGATATTTTGACTGCATTACGCCACAAAAAAGACCGATGTTCTTTCCGTTGCGAACAATTGCGCGCGTTACATGGACTACAGATTGTCCGGTCGTTCTTGAGACTACAGGATCATC
>SAMEA104315426__coassemble_215_pt1 | contig 56426 bp, 43 predicted proteins | sample SAMEA104315426__metabat2_high_PE_039 | metagenome-assembled genome bin SAMEA104315426 (sample SAMEA104315426) | gut metagenome | biome: Monkey gut; feature: monkey-associated habitat; material: faeces | place: China | collected 2013 | reverse complement strand
GCCATAAAGCGAACCTGTTTTTTCGACAGGAAAATAATTTTTGTTTCCTTCGATGTTAACCAAAAAAAGCTGAGAAATCTTTACGTTTTCTGGCAACTGGCTTACAAACTGTTCGATTGCAGTTTTTTTTGAATCTTGAACTGCAATTTCGTACAATCTTTGCTTTTCAGCCTTTGAAGCGCAGGATAAAATAAAAAAAGAAGTCAAAAACAGCGGAAAAATTTTCCAAATTTTTTCCGCTGTTTTTTTTGTTTTTTTCAGATTTGAATAAAAATTCATGCCGGTTAAACTTTAAATTTGAGAAGCATTTCGTCAACTGCGGACATCGCATCTTTTGTTTTTGCAGCAAGTTCGCTTACAATCTGGGTTGCCTGACTAATCTGCTTTGAACCGGCGGCCATTTCGTCCATGCTTCCCATGACAGTTGAAGAAATCTGAGTTACGGCCTGCATGTCTTTGTCGATTTTTACAAAACCGTCAGAAAGCAATTTTGAACTGTCATCAACAAGAACGGACTCATCCTTCATATTTCCAAGAGCTTCCAGAATCTGAGAAGAACCGCTTGTCTGCTCTTCCATAGCATTTGAAATCTGAGAAACGAGAGGATCAACGACATTTACCTGATTGTCGATATTTTCAAAACTTGACTGAGAAAGGTCAGAGAGCCGTCCGCCTTCGCTAATCAAATCGGTTATATCCTTGATATTTTCTTCGATTGCCTTTGCCTGCGCGCTAGAATTTTCTGCGAGCTTGCGAATTTCGTCCGCAACAACTGCAAATCCTTTTCCGGCTTCTCCAGCGTGGGCAGATTCAATCATCGCATTCATTGCAAGAAGGTTTGTCTGAGAAGAAATCGACTTGATTGTGTTATTTGCATCGGCAAGAACGAGAGATTTTTCCTCAACCTGCTTAATAACATCGGAACAAGCCTTAACGTTTTCTGCGCCTTCTTTAATAAGTCTTTCAAGATCAGAGAACGAAGAAGACATTTTTTCGGTGGAATCAGTTACAGAATGAATATTTCCAATCATCTGTTCAATCGCAGCGGAAGATTCTGTAATATCAGAAGTCTGGGCAACGATGTTTTCCTTAAGCTTATTCATAGAATTGCTTGAATTTTCAATAACGCTGGAAACATTTTGAACGGCATTTACCTGATTTGAAGACTGATTTTTTACAGATTCAATATTTGCCATAATTTCGGCTGTAGCACTTGCTGTTTCCTGAGAACTTGTACCGAGTTCATGAATAACAGTCTTAATATCGGCAGCACGTAAATGCAAATCTTTCATCAATTGCTGGAGCAAAGCCATAAATTTGTTTACGCCAGAAGACAAATCCTCAAATTCATCTCCACCGCGTTCTGGAAGACGAACAGAAAGATCAGCTTCTCCGCTCGAAAGATTAATAATCGCTTTATTTGTTCTCTTTAACGGTTTATAAACGAAAATCCAGATGAGAATCAGAGTTACAATCATAACAACAATCGTGTTTATGATATTTGCAACAAGGACAATTGATTTTATGCCGCTGATAGATTTATAGATTCCGGTAGCTTTCTGGGCAACAAGAATCTTGCAATCGTCAAGTTCGGAAAATTCCCAGCAGTGCGCAACATAAGTTGTAGAATCTATACCGTATTCCCCAACCCAAGTATCATCATCTTCCATATCGGCAAGAACATCGGCAGGAACACTTTGTCCGAGAAGAGGTTTTATCGTAGACGCAACAACCTTATTTTTGTAGATAATCGCAACATCGCAGCCAACTTTTTCAGGCATACGATCCAAAAAATCAGAATCGCTCAAATTCGTAGTAATTTCCACAGCGGCAACAACTTCGCCGTTAACATAAATCGGACGGCAGGAATCAGTTGTCAAAAGTGAACCCGAAATCATTTTAAAGTTAGAAGCCGGATTTCCTTCCAAAGCAGCCTGAACATCGTCATTTACAACTGCGCCATGAGCATATTCCGAAGGAGAAATCAGATTTCCGTCAGTATCAAAAACGGCGATAAATTCCAAATCAAGCGATTCAAAAGCCATTTTAGAAACTTCATTGACAGCATTTGCCGCGTTATTCGTAAGAATTCCAGAGAAAAAACTAGAAGCAAAATCTGCAACGCAGTCACCATAAACCAGCTCTTCATTTATAAGATCTTCGACAATAAACCTGTTGCTGGCAACGTCTGCCTGCATATTCTGAATAAGCTTTGTCGAAACAATTTTTACAAGTCCCAAAACAAGCACAATTGCAGAAATACCCAGAACAAGGATAACAGGACAAACCAACTTAAAGAAAATTGAACGGATACGAAGTTTCATTTATATACCTCAGATTACAATTCTATCTAAATACTATGCAAGTGTCAAAAAAAAGTTGATAAAAAGCGACATATCAAAAAAGTTTTTATTTTTAAAGGACGACACGTTTCTTAAAAAAATGTCCGGCGTTCAGCCAGACATCATACTCAAAAACCGGCTGCTACAGGTTCGCTCACGCTCATTGCCGCGGCAAAACAGTTTGCCGCTACAACTAAAGCCTTTCGCATCCGGCGTAAACTACTGGTTTAAGGCAGAAACAACAGCCGCAATTCCGGCTCTTCCAACGTTGCTTGATTTTCCTACACCCCAAACCTGTTTTCCGTTTTCTTCCATAATTTGAACATAAGCAATAGCCGAAGTATCTGAACCTTCGCCAACAGAATGCTCGTGGAAAGCAGTAATATTAAAATTAGGGATTTTTGTTTCGCGGAGAGCTGCAACAAAGGCATCAAGAGGTCCGTTTCCTTTTGCACCGATAGAAATCTGTTCTCCGTTGCATTTTATTACGCCACGGACAGAAACAACCTCTTCCGAACCGGAGCTTCCAACCATCGTCGTTGCAAGATCGATAATTTCGAGATTAGATTTATTTTCGAGCCATTGTTTTTCAAAAAAGTGCAAAATTTCTTCAGGCTTAAGCTCGCGCTGGGCTTTGTCGCTTTCCGATTTTATCAAATTTCCAACAGCCGGCTGCATTGCCTTTGGAACAGCATAGCCAAAATTGTGCTCCAAAATAAAACTTGCGCCTCCCTTTCCAGACTGAGAATTGATTCTGATAATTCCTTCGTATTTGCGGCCAATGTCTTTCGGATCAATAAGAAGATAAGGAACATCCCAAACTGCGTCTTTTGGCATTTTATCGCGTGCAGAAAGTCCATTCTTGAATGTTCAAGATTTTGCAATAGCATCCTGGTGTCCGCCAGAAAGAGCCGTGTATGCAAGACCGCCGGCATAAGGAGTACGTGGAGGAATATCCATTTTTGTAAATTCCTGATAAGAATCCGCAATTTCCGGCAAATCAGAAAAATCAAGCTCCGGATCAACACCTTCCGCAAACATATTGAGGGCAACAGTCACAATATCGAGGTTTCCGGTACGTTCACCGTTTCCAAAAAGACAGCCTTCAACACGGTCAGCGCCTGCCATAAGGGCAAGCTCGCACGAAGCGACTCCTGTTCCGCGGTCATTGTGGCAGTGTGTCGAAATTACAACATTCTCGCGGTCAGAAATATGCTCTGAAAAGTATTCGATTGAATCCGCATAAACATTCGCGGTATAGCACTCAACTGTAGTCGGCAGATTAAAGATGATTTTTTTGTCTGGACTTGTTCCCCATTCATTTTTTACGGCTTCGCAGATTTCAACTGCATAGTCAAGTTCTGTCATTGAAAAACTTTCCGGAGAATATTCAAGGCGAATTTTATTTCGTTCTTCTTCCGGCAAATCTTTCATGCATTCTTTTATGCATTTTACGCCGTCAACAGCAATTTTTATGATTTCTTCTTTTGATTTATTAAAAGTATATTTGCGCTGAGCCGGAGATGTTGAATTGTAGATATGGAAGATAACATTCGGAGCACCCTTGATTGCTTCCATTGTGCGGCGGATTAAATGTTCACGGGCCTGGCACAAAACCTGAATCGAAACATCGTCTGGAATATGATTTTCTTCGATAAGACGGCGACAGAATTCAAATTCAGTATCGCTCGCAGACGGAAAACAAATTTCAATTTCCTTAAAGCCAATTTTTACAAGAAGGTCAAAATACGCTAGTTTTGTTTCAACTCCCATCGGGTCGATTAAAGCCTGATTTCCATCGCGCAAATCAACGGAACACCAAACAGGTGCTTTTGTAATACGCTGATCCGGCCACTTTCTGTTCTTCAACGCCGGCTGAATAACCGGTCTGTACTTTGATGCGTTCATTTTTCCTCCTATAATCCGCAAAAATATCCGCGGATAAAAAAAAGACCCGGCGCCTAAAGCACCAGGTCTTCTAAATGCAAAAATAATATTCTACACTACCCGACTTGCTTAGGCCTTAATGAGAAAAGTTTCTAGCTGTAGAAGTAGTGATAAAGAATTCATATTTTTATTATGCAGTTTTGTAAAAAAAATTGCAAGACTTAATCTATATTAAAGAGATTAAGTAAGGCTTCATTAAATTTTTGAGTTTTTTCTTTCATTTCTGTCAAAAACTCATTGTCCTCAATTTTTCCAAGAACTGCCGCCATTTCCTCGTCATTGCGGAAAGTTATTTTTCTAAATTCATCGATAAAGTCTTTTTCGCGGGACGAATGAGCCGCATTCAGCATTTCGTTGCTTACCAGAGTAACGTCGCTGATAATATCGTTGAAAATTTCTGGCGTAAAATTCCGCACTTTTGTCGAATAAAGCCTTTCCAAAAGATAAATCGCGTAGTTAGTCCGGTAAATCAGATATTCTTTTTCGCATTTATCGTAAAAATTGTGAACTTGCCGCCAGTTTTCAACTTTGTGCGATTTAATATTTTCAAAAAGCTCTTCGATTTTTTTCCGGGGAATTATCTGGCCTCCAACATTGAGCCATTGCGTATAAAGCGGAAACTGGGTCGTAATAACTTTTAATTCCTCGCGATCAATACGAGTGTTGTAAAGCGCGCAGTAGTCAATAAGAACAGAACAGGCAAAATATTTGATGATTTTCCGGTACATTTTATACGCACGGATCGGCTTGTGAATTTCCGCTCCGTATTTTTTTTGAGATTCAGGGTCGCACAATGTAAATTCAACTTCAGAATTTCGATGAAGGAAATCTTTCGTAACATTATAAAGTTCTTCCGGCGATTTTGCATTTACGGCTTTTTCCAAACCTTTTTTTACAAGATATTCTCCAGTCAGTTCAATTATCCGGCTGAGCGCACAGACAACTTCCTGGATTGAATCAGGCGCAAGCGGATCTGTTTCAATGTGCTGAACTTTTACAAAACGTTTGTCGCGCTTAAAGAATTTTGACTTGTTGCGGGAAATTGCATACATATTGTACAAAAACCAGTATGCAGGAATAATCGTTATGCATTTCTGGTCGCCGTTCGATGCAACGAGAGAAAAAGGATATTTTATATTCAGTTCGTGCTGATAGCTTCCCTTTGAAACAAGCGTAAAACTTGCAAAACGGGAATTATGCTTAAAATCAGAACAAAGTCCCGGCCAGAATCCTCTTCCTGCAAACATTTCGCCGTCAGGAGAGCGGGAATTGTGGTTTGAGCCGATTGTAGCTCCAGAAGCGATATTAGACTGACCGCAAATCGTAGAAGCGATAAGAAACGAAGAATTGTGATGCTGCTCGTGAAATGGAAAAATCAAATTGTTTAAAATTTCGCAGCAACTTACGGTAGAATTATCGCCCAAAACAGAATTCAAAAGCCTTGCTCCGTACTTTAACTGACAGTTTCTGCCGATTACAAACCTTACTGCAACCGCCTGATAAAATACTTTTGAACCAAATCCTAAAATTCCGTTTACAAGCTCAACGCCTTCACCAATCTGGCTCGGCTCGTCTTCGCTCGAAAGAACAGTGATATTTTTTAGCTTGAATGCGCCTTTTATATAACAATGCGCGCCAATTTTTGCGTCTTTTATCAAAGTTGAATTTTTTATGACGGCATCGTTCTCCACAATTCCAAAAGTGTCGAGTTCTTTTGACTGGCCGTATTCGGTAAGCTCAACAAAACGCTTTTGCAATTCAGAATCTTCTCTATAACGGCTCCAAATGTAAGCGTCGGCAGGAATCATGTCTTCAAAAGGCAGAATCGCCCTTCCGTCATTTTCGTTTCCAACTCCAATCCATATGCGGACTTTTTCGGATTCGCCGTTTTTTAAAATTCCATTGCCGAATTTAGAATGGTTTGTACAGCTCATTTCCTGCACATTAAAAATAATTGAACGCGTACCGATTCTGTAATTTAAAAGATAGGCAGCATTTCTTATTGCAACATCATCTTCCAGAACAACATTTTCCACATAAGAACCGTAGATTCCTGTCTCGAGAACAAGGTCGTGAAATTTCAAGGTTGAAGGAACAAGCCTGCCCAAAATTAAAAAACCATGGATTTCTGAAGAGCGGATCAAATTCGCGTCAAATTCTCCGTCCTTTGCGGAAACAAAAACATTCTGCCATAAACTGTCGCTGTTCGTATTTCCGTTTGCTTTTAAAACTGCAATTTCCTGCTCTGTCAAATGTCTTTTTGACTTTAAAATTTCAGCAAGATTTTCGGGAATTTTTGTTTCTGTTTTTTTTTCTTTTAATGTAATTACCGGCATTTTTCCGTTATCCTCTTCTCCGCAACAAAATGCGTCTAAAAACCGCAGCGTTTAGAAATTCGATGAATTTTAACTTTTTTATTCTACAGAAAATACCAAAAAAATAGAACTGTTCGTCTAAATCTTCTATAATCGAACTATGAATTTTTCTTCACTTTTTTGCAATTTTTTCAAAACAAAAAAATTTTTTGCAGGAATCCTGTTTTTTTTAAACGCGTTTTTTTTATTTTCATTTTCTCAAAGCGACATAAAAACATTTACGCTCGAAAACGGTTTTAAAGTCTTTTTTCTGGAAGATGAAGCGACCGCCACAGTCAGAATCGAACTGAACATAAAAGCCGGAACAAAAAACCAAAATCCACAAAACGCCGGATTTTTTTCGCTTTATGCAAATCTTCTGGGACTCGAAATTTCTCCAGACTGCGTAAAAATCGAAAAGACAGTGGCTCCTGCCCAAACCGAAAAAATTTTCATCGGCCTTGCAGAATATTTTAAGCCGAATTTTATTTCCGACAAAAAACTGAACGAAGAACTAAAAAAATCCCAGCTTTCTCTCAAGGAGTTTGCATCTTCGCCAGCAGGATTTATAAACCAGGCAATCGACAGCAGAATTTTTTATGAAGAGCCGTGGAAAACCGAAAGCGGAATTTTTCCTAAAACTTTTAATTCATTTTCAATAAACGAAGCGCGCACGATTTTAACTCAAATTCACGATGAATATTACAGTCCGCAAAACGCAATTCTCTACATAAGCGGAAACATAACAGAAAAGACAGCACTTTCCCTGGCAAAAAAATATTTTGAAAAGCCAGTCCGCCGCCCACAAAATCATTTTTCCGAAGAAAAAAAATTTAAAATTTCAGAAAACCAGAAAATCCAGAAAAAATTTGTAATTACAGACGACCAGCTTTCGCCGGATTTGACGCAGATTGTACTTCAATACACGGATTTTTTTCCAGAAGAAGCGGAATTGATGGCTGCCGTTTTTAACAAAAATAATTCGTCTTTTAAAAAACTGCTTTTAAAACAAAGAAATCTTGCAATCCGCTCTCCACAATACATGGACGTTTCGTCCGTTCCGAAAAACAGCCGCGAAAGGCTCATAATTCAGGCAATTTGCGAAAAAACAAAGGTTGGACCTGCGGTTCAGGGAGAACTTTTTTTAGAAATGTCGCAAGAAAAAGAGAGAATTTCCTCTCAAGAAGCAGAATCCGTTCTCCGGGAAATAAACAGTTCATTTGCAAAAATTTCTGACAACTCTACGCTTCTTATGAAAAACCTTGCAATTTTTAACCGGACAAGCGGCGGTCTGGCGGAAGATTTTTTTGCCAAAAACGACAAATTGAATTCGATTTCTGCCGAAAAGCTCAACGAATCCTACGAAAACGCAAACCCTTACGTTTTTATTCTTTGCAATACAAAAAATTACACAAAACACGCGAATGAATTTAAAAAATACGGCTACGAAAGAATCACCAAAAAAAACGGCGCCTGGTACCTTTTGCCACAATACAAAAATTTTATAAATGAAGAAAATTTTCAAGATGAAAAAGAAAACCAGCCGTCAGAAGAAGACTTTAACTTTTCTGCCAGACGATTTATTCAAAAAAGCAGGGAAGAATTCTCTCAATTCACCTTAAAAAACGGAATTCCGGTAACAATAAAAAATTCTTCTTCAAAAAATACGGCAACCGTAATGCTTTCGATTGCAGGTGGAGAACTGCTTTTTGCAGAAAAAAATGCAGGACTTGCTTCTGTGCTGGCAAATTCGCTTTCGGCAATGATTCAATGGCAACTGGACGAACTTTATAAAACCGGAAAACTAAACTCGCAGGCAAGCGTAAACGCCCGGACAAATTCAGAAAATTCTGTTTTGACGGTGAACTGCTCGGCAAAAGACATAAACGCCTGCCTCGAAGCAATGGCTTACTGCACGATTTTTGGCGACATAAGTCCGGCTCTTGCAGACGGAATCAGTTACGATTTACGCACACAATGGCGGATAAAAACAGGCTCTGCGGATTTTCAGCTTTTGTGCGAAGCCGCAAGAACAATATACGAAAAACCGGTTTCCGCTCTTTACGAGGACACAAAAGATAAACCGGCTCAGATGGAATTTACAGAAATTCAGGCGGCATATCCCAAAATTTTAGACTGCACCAGATTTTCGATTATTTTGACTGGAGGAATTTACCAGAGCAAAGAATTAAAAGCCTCGTTAAATTCAACTTTTGGAGAACTGCAAAGCCTTTCCCAGACACAAAACATTCAGTTAAAAGTAAAAAAACTTCCGCTTCCAAAAAAAATAAAGAGAATTCCGCTCCGTCACCAGTTTTTTACAGACGTAAGCGCCGACAAAGCAGGTCCTAGACCGGCGATTTTAGTTCCGACGACAGATTTTTCCGATCCTCTTTTGTTTATGCTCGAAACGCCGGACATTTCTTCGACCGACAATGCGATTTTTAACGCGCTTCTCTATTTTCTAAAAGACAGTCTTCAAAAAAAACTTGAAGAATTCGGGCAGGAAGCAAAGGTTTTTCCAGCAGATTCGGATTTGCCTTATGCAAGAATCGTAATTACAAAAGTCAAGCATTATCTTCAGACAGAAAAAATTTACGAGCAGGCAATAAAAGAGATTTCTCAGGAACTCAAAAAAATAATAAACACCGACACTCACGGTTTTAAGGATTTAGAAAAATATGATTTTTTATCGGAGCTTGAAAATCAGTGGATTATAAACGAACTTGAAAAAACTTCGACAAACGAAGGAACCGCATTTTTAATTCAAAAAGGGCTTTCGTCCGGCAATCCGGAATTATATCTAGACCAATACGAAGCCGTAAGCAAGGCAACAGCAGAAGATTACTATCTTGTTTTTAGTTCGTATCTGGAAGATTTTCCACGGATGAGAATTTATTCCGCTGACACAAAAAGATAAATTTTAAGGCGTAAAAATTCTGTCCAAAAAAAAGTCAGTCTTTTCGACAGGAATATTTTCGACAATTTGCTCGCAATAAGCAAAACCTGCTGTAAAAAGCGAGCAGCCACTTTTTAAAAGCCGGGGAATATAAAGGTCGTAAAAACCTTTTCCCTTTCCAAGCCTTGCTCCGTCTTTAGAAAAAGCAAGTCCGGGAACAACCATAAAAATTTTTTTGCCTTTTAGGGAAGAATCCGTCAAAACTTTTTTTAAGGTCAGTTTTGGCTCTAAAATTCCAAATGCTCCGCTTTCGAGCTGATTTTGAATAGAAAGTTCCGGTTCCAAAAAATAAAAATCCATCAAATTTGAATCCGGAACAACGCGCGGAACACAGACTGTTTTTTTCATTTTCCAGGCAAATTCGACAAGAAACATAGGATCAATTTCAAATCCATAGGGAATATAAGAAAAAACCAGATCCGAATTTTTAAATTCCTCAGATAAAATTATTTTTTGCGCGGCGGAATTTCCGGCAGTCTGAATGTTTTTTACGTCAGAATATTTTTCTTTTAAGAGCTTCCGCATTTTTGAACGCAAAAGTTTTTTTTCTTCGTAAACATTTTTACAGTCCATAACTTTCCTCAATTGTTTTCAGACTGATTATATCATAAAATAAAACTATGGATTTAGATATTTTACTTTCAATTCTTGCCGGAATTTTTCTTTTGACAGGACTTGCCGGCTGCGTAGTTCCAATTTTGCCCGGAGTTCCTCTTGCATGGGCAGGACTTTTTACAGCGCATTTTTGCACGCTTTCTAACGTTTCTGCGACTGTCCTTACGATTACGGGAATTATTGCCCTGATTGTAACGATTGCCGACTCGGTTTTGCAGCCATTTCTTACAAAAAAATTCGGCGGAAGCAAAAAAGCTGTTCTTGGAGCGACAATCGGTCTTTTTCTTGCAATGTTTTTAGGACCGTTTTTTATAATTCTTGCACCGTTTGCAGGAGCATTTATCGGCGAACTGATTGAAAATCCAGAAGACGCTTCACGCGCCTTAAAAGCCGCAATCGGCTCGTTTATAGGATTTTTGCTCGGAACAGGAATTAAAATGCTTTGCGTAATAAGTTTTATCTGGATTTTTGTCTGGACGCTTATTAAATAACTTTTTGCAAAAAAAATTAAAAAAATTGCATTTTATATATTGACACATTTTTATAATTTTTATATTATAAATTCACATTCAAGCGAATGAGGTTTGGTTCCTTAGCTCAGTCGGTAGAGCAACGGACTGTTAATCCGTGTGTCGCTGGTTCAAGCCCAGCAGGAGCCGTTAAAAACTCAGTACTTTGTACTGAGTTTTTTTTATTTTAAATTCATTGGATGTTTTTTTAGAAAAATTTCGGGAAACAAAAAAACTTACGCCGGATGTGTAGGCCGAAGCTGGCGTTTAGCCAGTGAGCGAAAAGCGAAGCCGGAGCAGCCGGTTTTTGAGACATTTTTTTCCCAAACAAAAAAAATGTTTTTTTAAGAAAGATGCCGTCCAAAAAAATCAGGGTTTTAACTTGTCTAAGATTATTGTTTTTTTTAAAAAGGAACTGATGCTTTCAGTTGCGCTTATTGCCGCGCTTGCCTCGCTTTTTATAACTCCGCCTTCTTCCGCTCTTTTTTTTGAGATTGACTGGAAGACGCTTGCGACGCTTTTTATGCTTTTGTCGGTTCTGGAAGGTTTTAAACAGGAAAATATTTTTAATCCTCTTTTGCGCAAAACCGGAAGAATTTCCAAGCTCAAAAACCTGACATGTTTTTTTGTTTACGGCGTTTTTTTTTCGTCGATGTTTGTCACAAACGATGTTTCGCTCATAATTTTTGTTCCTCTGACGATTATAATGTTCAGAGCCTGCGGAAAAGAAAAATATATTTTGAGCGTTCTTGCTTTTGAAAACATTGCGGCGGTCCGTGGCTCGCTTTTGACGCCTTTTGGAAGTCCGCAAAATCTTTTTTTGTTTAGCCAGAGCGGAATTTCTGCTGGACAATTTTTAAAAATAATGAGTCCGCTTTGTATTTTCAGTTTTTTTCTGCTCTACGGATTTATAAGTTTTTTGTACAGGAAAAACAGCACCGAAGAGATTTGTCTGAACAAAAATGATTTTAAAATGTTTAATGCTTCTGATGGCGAAAAATTTTGGAATAAAAAGAGAATTCTGTATATTTTTCTTTTTGTCCTGATTGTTTTTACAATCGTGAGCAGGACAGTTTTTTGGCCTTTTGTGACTATTTTTGTTGCTGCCACACTTTTGATTTTTGACCGGAAGATTCTGCTAAAAACCGATTATGTTCTTCTGCTTACTTTTTTGTGCTTTTTTATTTTTTCGTCTTCGATTTGCAAAAATCCGGCGATTGCGGACTTTTTGAAGAAGGTTGTGGCTGGACACGAATATGTCTGCTCGATTTTGCTGAGCCAGATTATTTCAAACGTTCCGGCAGCAATCGTTCTCTGGCCTTTTACTGACAAAAACGGCCTTTGCGCGCTTTTGTACGGGTTAGACAGCGCAGGTCTTTGCTCACTAATCGGAAGTCTGGCTTCTGTCATAAATTTACGGATTTATATCAAGGAATTTCCGGGAAAATCGTTTGACTTTATAAAAACTTTTACCTGGATTAGCCTTGCATTTTTTGCAATTGTCGTTTTGCCGCAACTGTTTTTGCTTAAAATAAATTTTGGAGCTTGATCCGATAAATTATAAAAGATTATCCGCGGATTAAAATTGCCTTTGCCGTGTCCATTGAATATTTTAATCCGAGGCTAAAAAGAACCGGAAAAAGCGCCAGATACATTTTTAAGCTTAGTTTTCCGCCGCGTGCAAACCATGCCCTTTTTAACTGAGCCCACATTTTAAAAACTGCTGGAATAAAATTTATGAACATAGAAACAACTGTGGCAAATTTCGATTCTTTTTTGCAAGGAAGAAACTTTCGGATAAAAAGTTCAATTTTTTCAATTCCCTCGCGAAGCTCAAGAGAAGTTGAGGTCTTGAACATAAGAGAAGCGCTCTGATTGCAGGCAAAGAATTTGACAACGGTAGAAAAAGTCTTTTCGTCGTGAATGCAATTTTTTATCGCCTGAACAAAACTTTTTATAATTCCATATCCGGCATAATTCAAGTATGTGTCGGAAAGAATATTTATAAGATATAAAAAAATTCCGTACCACAAGACAGGAGTCAAGTCGGCAACCTGCTCCTTTACGGAAAAATGAAGGCAGAAAAAAAGCAGGATTTGGGCAAATACAAAAAAAACAGCGAATTTCCAGCTGGACGAAAAAATCGCAATGTTAAAAAGAGGAATAAAAAGTATTTTTATCCAGGAAGGCAGTCTGTGGAAAAAACTTTTTCCGGCCTTGTAGCTAAACGCGTAACAATTCTGATTCATTTTTTTACAACCAGACCAAATCTTCCACTTTTGAATAAGCGTTGAGCGGATTGCGTATATTCCACTGCTCAAGATTTTGCAAAAGCCCTTCTTGCGCAGTTCCGTCAAAAACTTTATCGCCTCGGAACAAAACCACAAATTTGTCTGCCAGGCCAAGACATTTTTCAAGCTCGTGCGTCAAAATAATCACCGTTTTTTTCTGCTCATGAAGGCGTTTTACAAGAGCATTTACCTGCTTTACGCCACCATAATCAAGGTTTGCATAAGGCTCGTCAAAAATAATGACCGGAAGCTCCATTGCAAGCATGCAGGCAACAGCAAGCCGGCGTTTTTCTCCGCCAGACAAAAATCTTGCAGGATAATCTGCTTTTTTTGCAAGGCCGACCTGCTCAAGAGAATTTTCCACAGCTTGTTCAACCTGGATTTTTGATTTTTTTTGATTTTTTGGACCAAAAGAGATGTCTTCGCGCGGAGTCTCGCCTAAAATTTGAGTATCCGCTTCCTGAAAAACAAGTCCAGCCTTTGCAAACGAATGAATTTTTCCGGAAGTCGGTTTTTCAAGTCCGGCGATAATGTTCATAAGGACACTTTTTCCTGAACCGTTTTCTCCGCCAATCACCGTAACCGAACCTTCATCAATCTGAAAAGAAACATTGTTCAAGGCGGTTTTATTGCCCTCAGAAGTCGCGTAAATTTTCGTGATTCCGTCGATTGCGATTTTATTCATTTTCTACCGGCTCATAAAGATACATTGCAACAACCGGACGAAGTTTTAACGAAATTAAGATTACAACAACCGCTTTAACAAAATCAACCGCCAAAAATGGAGCAAAAAATGCAGCAACAAAAAGTTTTACAGCACCCAAGACTCCAAGTTCCGCGCTTTTAAAACCTATTACATAAAAAACTTCAGGAAGATAAAGAACAAGCATGCCGACCAAAACCGCAAGAGTAAGGCGGATTATGCTTTTTACGGTGATGTGCTTTTCTGTAACAGATGGACGGCCAGAAATCATACCTGCTACAAGCGCTCCGATAACCCAGCCAATCCGAAAACCACCGTTAATATTCATCAAAACCTGAAAACCGCCCTGACCGCCAGAAAAAACAGGCAGGCCGATGACGCCTACAGCAAAAAAAAGCGCGGTCGGAGCAGCGCCCCAAATTCCACCCAAAAGAACGGCTGTCATAACGCAAAGCGCATTTTGAATTACAATGCCGCTTGCAATTCCTGGAATCGGGATTCTAAAAAAACTTGAAGCGCAGATAATAGCCGCAAAAAAAGCAACAATTGCAGAACGGAGGATAGATTTATTCATTTTTGATTGTAAACCTCTTTATTTAAAAATATAGTTTACAGTTTACAAAAAATCAGCGGATTGTCAACTTAAAGAAAAACACTTGTAAAGAAAAACTCTAACGGCGACGGCGTTTTTGTGTCAAAAGCAAAAGCCTTACAAAGTTTCCAATTGCGCCAAGCGCGCTTGCAACATACGTCATTGCCGCCGCCCACAAAACTTCGCGTGCGCCAGAAAGCTCTTCTTTGTCTGTAAAAACTCCAGCGCCTTTTAAAATTTTCAGAGCTCTCCACGAAGCATTAAATTCAACAGGAAGAGTAACAATATAAAAAAGAGTTGCGCAGGCAAAAAGCAAAAGTCCGATATTCGTAATCATTTGGAAAAAAGGCAGATAAGATTCAACCTGAGCAGAATAGCCGAAGCCAAGACCGGCAACTGCAAGAACCGGGCCAAGTGTCGAACCCAAATTTGCGACAGGAACAAGCAATCGCCTGAAAGCAAGCGGAAAATAACCTGTATTATGCTGAATTGCGTGTCCGGTCTCGTGAGCAGCAACTCCAACGGCAGCAACCGACGCACTTGAATAAGTCGCCTCGCTCAAGCTCAAAACTTTATCTGTCGGATTGTAATTATCGGTAAGAGAACCGTTTATGCGGGCAATCTTTACGTCTGTAATTCCATTTGCCTTAAGCAAAATTGCCGCCGCCTGAGCTCCGGTTATGCCTTTTTTTGTCAAAATTTTGTCGTATTTTGAAAAACGGCTTTTTACGGCAGATTGCGCCCAAAGTCCCAAAAGCAGAGCCGGAACAGCAAAAACAAGGTATGTTAAATCCAATCCACCGTAATAAAACATAAATTCTCCAGTTCAAATACAAATTGCATTTTCGCAAAAAGCCCGGCAAATACAGCCGGATTAAATTTTATCAGCCGATTTTAAAAAGTTTTTCAATATCTTTCTGGCGGACAACAAGAACATTGCATCTTGCGCTGCCAATAATGTCCATATTTGTTGAACTTGCCCTGTCGCGCGCAACTTCGCTCGAAAGTGAAGAAGCCGAATGTTCTTTTCCGCCAAGCAAAATAAGGTCGGCGCCAAAATCGTCCGCAACATGCAGAATTTCTGACCACGGACTTCCCTTTCTAAGTTCAGTTTCGACTTTTACGCCCTTAATCTTTGCAAAAGTAACAACCTGCTCAAGATATTTTTTTCCGTCATTGAGAAGATTTTCTTCGTACTTTTGACTTTCTGTTTTAAGGAAGAATTTGCTCATGCTCAGGAATTTTAGAGCCGCAGTATCAACGACATAAACTGCCTTAAGCGAGCATTTATACTGCTTTGCAAGAATAATCGCATACATAGCCGCATGAAGCGACTGGTCTGAACCGTTAATAGCAACTACAATTTTTTGAAATAAAGGTTTTATCATTATGACTTCCTGTTTTTCAAAGATTTTAAAACGAAAGTATTTTCACGTTCACGCTCTTCAAGAACACTTTCGATATAAACCTTTGTATCCCTCGTCTGAGGAATAACCATCTTGTCCAAGGCATTTACACGCCGCTGAGTTTTCTTTACTTCGCCTGCAAGCCGCCATGCAACCGTGCGAATGCTCGCCATATTTGTAAGCAACTTTAACAAGTTAAAGAATTCTACCATAACTTTATCGCTGTCTGCAAATGATTCCATAAAAGAATAGAATAATTGCTGCTTAGGAAGTTCGACTTCAATCGAATTAAAGTTCATTCCACCGACAGTAATTGTCTTGTCTTTCATTTTAAAATCATACTTTACAGCGTGGGAAATCCGCTCTACACGGTCGCCACCTACTGACTTAAGCATATTCTTTAATGCAGGATAAGCCTTTGCATACTCTTTGTCCATTTCTGATTCAAGAAGCTTTACGCGTTCAACCATGTGCATAAGCTCCATTACCAGAATTTCGCGCTTTTGCTCGAGCAGTTCATAACCGTTTTGAGCGGAAGCAAGCTGCTCTTTTATTGCGAGAAGATTAGATTTTGTCGGCGCAACATTTAACTTTGCCATTAGTTCTGCTCTTCATCTTTTGGAAGATATTTTTCAATAAATTCCGGTTTAATTCTATAAAGTTCGTTCTGTGGAAGCAATTTTAAAAGTTTCCAGCCCAAATCAAGAGTCTCCTCAATAGAGCGGTTTTCGTATTCGCCCTGAGAGAAGAACTGGCTTTCAATCGCATCTCCAAACGCCAGATACTGCTTGTCAACGCTGCTCAATTCCTCTTCGCCAATAATCGCCGCAAGAGAACGGATTGATTTTACTTTTGAATACGAAGCAAACAACTGGCTCGAAACACTTGAATGGTCTTCCCGTGTCATTCCGTCGCCAATACCGTCTTTCATAAGGCGGCTCAAACTTGGCAGCGCGCTGACTGGCGGATAAACACCGCTCTGGCTCAGTTCACGGCTCAAAACAATCTGTCCTTCAGTAATGTATCCGGTCAAATCAGGAATTGGATGCGAAATGTCATCGTTCGGCATAGTCAAAATCGGAATCTGGGTAATAGAACCGTTTGAACCCTTTACTTTTCCGGCACGTTCATAAAGCTCCGCAAGGTCAGAATAAAGATAGCCAGGATAACCTTTTCTTCCAGGAACTTCACCACGAGTTGTAGAAATTTCGCGCAAAGCTTCGCAGTAGTTCGTCATATCAGTCATTACGACAAGAACATGCATTCCCTTTTTAAACGCCAGATATTCGGCAGCGGTAAGAGCACATCGCGGAGTAATAATTCGTTCAATCGAAGGAGCGTCTGCCAAAGACTGGAACATAACAACCTTGGAAAGAACACCGCTTTCTTCAAATGAATTGATAAAGAACTGCGCCTGGTCGTATTTAATCCCCATTCCCGCAAAAACCATTACAAACTGCTCGTCAGAATTGCGGATTTTTGCCTGACGAATAATCTGAGCCGCAAGCCTGTTGTGCGGAAGTCCGTTTCCAGAAAAAATCGGAAGTTTCTGACCGCGGATCAAAGTGTTCATGCCGTCAATCGAAGAAATTCCCGTCTGAATAAAATCCCTCGGATAAACGCGGGCAAACGGATTCATCGGCATTCCGTTTACATCAACTTTTTCAGAAGAAACAATCGGCGGAAGTCCGTCAATCGGCTCTCCAAGACCGTTAAAAATACGTCCCAAAAGACCCTCGCCAACACGAAGTTCCATTGGTTCGTCCAAAAATTCAACCGAAGTTTCGTTCAAATCCAAACCAGTCGTCGTTCCGAAAATCTGTACAATCGCAGTATCTTCGTTCAAATCAATTACACGGCCAGTTTTTTTGTCGCCATTGCGGTCACGAATATAAACGATTTCGTTATAAAAAATATTTTCGCTGCGTTTTACAACAACAATCGGACCGTCAACCGAATTCAGACCTTTATATTCTACGCCTTTCATTTTTTCTCCAATTTTAAAAGCAACCAAAGTTTTTCAATTTTGAGGGGAGAAGTCTCTCCCCCTAGGTTCGCACTTCGTTGCTCACACACCCCACTCTGCGGGGAACTTCCCCGCAACGCCCCTGGAAGTCGTCCTTAAACTTTTGAGTACATCCGTTCAAGTCCGCCCATCTGCTCTTCAAAACGGCTTTCCGTTTCTTTTATCATTTCGAGTTTATCGTTTGGAACAGTTGTCTTTAGGCGGACAATTTCTTCCTTAACCGGAAGAGAGTTCACCTTGGACAGCGGAGCACCGGCTTTTATTACGGCAGCACCACGGTTATAAAATTCCATCATCAAAAGCAAAATCTGGATCTGCTTTTCAGGAACAGAATAAACATCAATCGCGTCAAAAGCATTCTGCTGCAAAAATCCGTTTTTAATCATGTCCGCGACAATAAGAACAATGCGCTCATAGTCAGGCAGGGCATCAGGTCCGATCAAACGGACAATGGACTGAAGTTTTTGCTCTTTTTTAAGAAGTTCAAGCGCTTCAAGCCTAACCTTTGCCCAGCGAGGATCAAGATTATCCCACCATTCTTTTACTTCGTCAGCATATTCAGAATAAGAATCAATCCAGCCAATCGCAGGATAGTGCCGGGAATTTGCAAGTTCCCTGTCCAAAGCCCAGAAACAGCGGATAAAACGCTTTGTGTGCTGTGTTACAGGCTCAGAAAAGTCTCCTCCTGGAGGCGAAACTGCGCCGATTACAGAAACAGAACCTTCCTGTCCGCAAAGCGCGTCTACGCGGCCTGCCCGTTCATAAAACGAAGCAAGGCGGCTTGGAAGATAAGCCGGAAAACCTTCCTCAGCAGGCATTTCTTCCATACGGCCGGAAAGTTCACGCAAGGCTTCTGCCCAGCGCGAAGTTGAATCCGCCATGATTGCAACATGCATGCCCATGTCGCGGTAATATTCGGCAAGAGTAATTCCCGCATAAAGAGAAACTTCCCGGGCAGCAACCGGCATATTTGAAGTATTTGCAATAAGAATTGTTCTTTCCATAAGCGAGCGGCCGGTTCTAGGGTCGATCAAGCTAGGAAATTCTGTAAGAACGTCGGTCATCTCGTTTCCGCGCTCTCCGCAACCGATATAAACGATTAAGTCCGCATCGCACCATTTTGCGATTGCATGCTGCGTCATTGTTTTTCCTGTGCCAAATCCACCAGGAATTGCGGCCGTTCCACCTTTTGAAAGCGGAAAGAAAACATCAATTACGCGCTGACCTGTAACCAAAGGCTGGCTTACAGTCAATTTTTTTGCAAAAGGACGAGGGGTTCGCAAAGACCAGTAATGGCTCAAACGGATTTCTTCATCGAGCTCAGTTTTAGCAATAACATCGTCGACAGTGTAATCTCCGCTTCCCTTAAAAGAAACAAGAACACGTCCGCGAATCTGCGGAGGAACCATAATTTTATGCAAAATCGACTGAGTTTCCTGCACAGTTCCAAGCACAAAACCAGGTTTTATCGGAGTTCCTTCTTTTACACCTTCCAAGGCATCAAAATGCCAGACCTTAGTTGCGTCAATCGGCTCGCTTCTCTGTCCCGGAACCAAAAATGCTCCTGATTCTTTGTACATAGTTTCGAGAGGGCGCTGAATTCCATCATAAATCGTTCCGACAAGTCCAGGACCAAGTTTTAAGGAAAGAGGTCTTTCGTTAGAAACAACATCTTCTCCAATCTTCATTCCAGTATCGTCTTCGTAAACCTGAATTGTGGCAATGCCTTTATTCTGACGAATGATTTCGCCGATTATTTTCTTTTCGCCGACATCAACAACATCATAAAGACCGCAACCTTCAAGACCTTCAGCATAAACAATCGGTCCTGAAATTCTAGTTATTTTTCCTTTTATCATTCCGGGAGCCTTCCTCCGAACAGTGTTGATGAGAGTTCGTATGAATATTTATCTTTTAATTCGCGCACAAGCTCATCCATTGTAAGACGAACAATCACGGAATTTTTTTCATCGCTTTTAAGAATCATTCCTTCGTGGATTTCGTTTCCTTTTACAGCTTCTTCTCCACTTTTTTCAAATTGAATTGATTCATAACCTGTAATATTTTTTGCAGACGCTTTTTCTACAACTTTTCTGGCGTCTGCTTCTTCGAGGCCGCCAAAATAACTGACAGCAATTTTTTTATTTTCTAACGCAAATTTACACTTTTCAAGTTTATTTTCGAGCAAAGACAGGCGTTTTTCTTTTCCAATTGAATTAAAATATTCGTTCATAGCCTTGCAAACCTGCTCATCGTAGAAAGCAACAAGGAACCTTTCTTTTTCGAGAGGAATATAGGCATCCGCATTTTTTTCCAAAAGAGAAAGTTTGTTTTTATATACGGCTGATTTTTCCTCAACAGCTTTTTTTACGCGTTCATCAACGCCTTCAATAATTGACTTTGCCTCACTCTCTGCCTTGGCGACAATTTTAGCCGCTTTTTTTCGAGCATCGGCTTCAATTTCTTTGTCGAGTATTTCAGTTGATCTAAGTTCTTCCATTTTTTAATTCCCGTAAAATCAGGCTTTGCCTGAGTCAAAATCTACACAGAAATACCAACTGCTTCGCGAATCGAATCCGTAAGGGATTTTTTTCCCTGCAGATGTCCGTTAAGCGGAGGAATTTCAACAATAAGCGGAAACTGAGCACTTTTCTGCCAGGCAAGCACTTCCTGCTCAAGCATGGCAGAAACATCCTCTGACAAAATCAAGACTTTCGGTCGCTCATCAACAGGCAAAGCATTCTCGCCACCATGACCGGTTACACGGTTAAATGCATCAAGAGCTTCTTTTCTGTTAAGGGCAACTGCACCGTCAACTCCGACGAGTTTAAAAGCCAGAACAAGTTCCCGCTGAGCAATCGTAAAGTATTCCATAATCTTCGTTTACTAAAAACCTAGAGAATGATAATTAAAAGTGCAACAAGGAATCCCCAAAGACAGATACCTTCTGCAAGACCAACAAAAGGAAGAGCTTTTCCTGAAAGTTCAGCATTTTCGCTCATAGCGCCCATTGCCGCAGCACCGATTTTTCCTACTGCCATACCGCCGGCAATACATGCAAGTGCAACTGCAAAAGCCGCAGCTACATATTTTATAGCACTAGAATTGCTGTCAGCCTTAGCTTCTACAGTTGAAGCCTTAGCTTCTGCAACAGTCTGTGTAGTAGCAGCAGGAGTTTCTGATTCCTGAGCAAACAAGCCAGCTACTGTAAAACAAAGCAAAGCAGCTGCCAACGCAATAATTTTTTTGTTCATATTTTTACCTCACAAAAAATTTATTTAATTATCAGGGTTTTTAAATTCACTTCAAAAGCCCTATTTATATGTAAACGCAAAAGGAACAAATTCCTTTCCCGTTTCATTGAAAAATTTTGAGAAGAATTCATAATATTGAAGACGAATAACCTGAATTGCAACAATCATTCCTTCAAGAACAACAACAATTCCGTTTCCAATAATCAATATCAAAATCTGTGCAAAACCTGCCGGAGCAATACTGCACATTTTTTCTATGATGAATCCCAAAACAGCATGCGCAAGAGCAAAAGCGCCGACACGAACAAAGCTAATTGAATTAGAAAGATAAGAAGAAACAACTTCTATCAATTCAACCGCGCCACCGATTATTACACCGCCAATTCCGCCTTCAACAGCCGGCTTTTCTCCGTCAAAAAATCTTTCAAACGGCTCGCCAAAGGCTGCAAAGAAAAGAGTAACGGCAATAAAAACCCAGTCAAAAGTCGTAGGAGAATGATGCGCAAATCCAATTCTCAAAGCAAAGATTACGACATACCAGAACCAAAGCGCTCCTGCAATTCCAGTTTTTCCAAAAATCGCGCTTCCGTATTTTTTGCATGAAAACTTGTTGATAATGTTTATTAAAAGACCGATTGAGTTTATTACAAAACCAACTGCCATTGTAAAACCGAAAATTCCAAAAATGATTCCGATTGCATTTGCCGATTCCCAGAATTTCATTTCAAGAATCGGATAACGGCTTTCTCCAAAAAGTCCGGTAATAAACAGAGAAACAGGTTTCATTATTCCTTCGGTCGCAAAAAATTCACCTGTTAAAATTCCCATAATCATGCTTGAACAGCCGATTGCCATAAAAATCGGAGCAAATTTATTCCATCCGCCGATTTTTAGAACCTTTGCAGACATTAAAATTCCAGCGAGCAAGAAAACAAAGCCCTGTCCGGCATCGCCAAACATAATTCCAAAAAGCAAGGTAAAGAACAACGCAACAAAGGGTGTAGGATCAATTGTTCCATAAGCCGGAGAGCCGTAACTAAAAATCATTCTTTCAAAAGAACTAATCAGTTTTCCGTGATGCAATTTTACAGGAACTTTTTCTTCTCCAGCCTGAACAGCAGGAACTTCGTTCGGTTCAAAAAGGCGAATTGCGATTCTTCCTTCAGAAAGCTTGTCGAGTTCTGTCATCATAGAATGGCAGTCTGCTTCAGGAATCCAGCCTGTAAGACGATAAACCAAATCAGTTGACTCAAGGCTGTTTTCCAAAAGTTTAATCTGAGCGGCAATCGAGAACTGGCACAAAAATTTTTTAAGAAAATCTGCATGGGTTTTTGCAATATTGTGCTTTTCTTCTTCGATATTCTCAAAAACCTTACTTTTTTCTTTTACCTGCTGCTGCAAGCTTTTTAAAACGGCATCTGGAACACCTTTAAAGTCGCTAGGAATTTCCATATTCACAAAACCGTGCTTGCGCAGTTCGCTGTCAAGAGAAAAACGCCCCTTTTTAGAAGTTGCCGCAAGAATTTTTGACATATCAGAACCAAGAGGAACAATTACAGCCCTTTGTCCAACATCAAAAACCAACTCGTCAAAAATAGCAGGATCTATTTTTCCAATGCGGAGCGACAAAAAAGAAAGATGATCCAATTCGCTGTAAGGAACTTTTAAATTTGAAAAAGAAAGAGCTTCCTTATAGGCATCTTGAACGCGCTTAAGCTCATCGTCAGCATCGCGCTCTTTTTTCTGCAAAACGTCCACAGTATAAAGGAATTTCTGGCACAACACTCTGTCGTATTCAGAAGGGCGTGTCGAAGCCTGCAAATCTTCTGTTGTAACGTCCGGCAAATTCAAAAATGAACGCACATTTTTTAGTTTTGAAAGAATGTCTTCGTCAGGGTTTGAAATAGAATGATTTAGTTCAAGTTTCTGCTGAAATTGAAAATTTCCTTTTTTACCAAGAAATTCAACAACCTCATCAATGTCTTCTTTTAGGACCATCAATTCAACAAGACGCATTTTTGCAGTTTTTGCCATTATTCGCCTCCAAGCCTTAACTCTTCCGTCACATGACGGATATTATTCAATTCATCCTGCTTTATCTTAAAAAAGCAGACAAGCGACAGAGAAGTAAGCGGATATTTATGAAAAGCCGTAGAATACTTTTTTACGAGACCTGTGCGGAAAGAATTTTCCAGCCAACGCGGGTCAACTTCCCAAAAAACACCTTCCTCGTGCGGATTTAGCATCTTGCTGTATTTCCAGGTTTTCCATTCATCAAAATTAGAAATATCCTTGCTTAAAATTTTCAATGCTTCGCCAGCAAAAACATCGGTTTCGGCTGATTTTGGATTTTCAAAAAAGAGCTTTTGACAGATGCTTTCGTTGTCCATTTTGTAATAAACTTTTAAGCGGAGCGCCCAGACAATGTTCCGGATTTTTATTTCTTCGGCAACGAGAGATTTTATTTGAGTTCTTACAGACTGTTCAGAAGCGCAGGCGTCTTTCCAAAGACTGTGCAGATACTGAAAATCGAGTTTTGTATCTAAAACCTGCTGTTCGGAAATATCAGGAACCTTGTTATACCAGGAAAGTTCGCCATTTTCGGTAATTTTTGCAAGATTCGGCCAGTTTTTGTAATTTAAGAGAGAATACTTTCCCAAATCGATTACTTCGGGACACTTTGTTTCCTGCATGCACAATGCACCAGCAAGCATTTTTAAATTGCTGTAATCATAAAGCCGAAGCAAGGTTAAAAGAATTTTTTGAGGATGAGCATAACACTCGACAAGCTTGCAAAACTGTTCTACAAAAGTAAAAACTGATTTTTCTTCAATTTTTTTGGCAAGCAAATTTTCAGGAATTGAAGGAACTTCGGTTTTAAAAAGAAGGCTATAAAGTTCTGTCAGAGATTTTGCAGAATACAGTTTGTCCGCATTTTTTCCAGAATAAGAATTGGCCAGTATTCCGGATACTTTTGCATAAACATAAGCATCTGCAGCAGATTTATCCATCATACCGCGCCGCCACCTATTTTTGCAAAACCAAATTATTCATAAGATTGCTAAAAGCAGTCTTATCCTGAACTGACTGACAAATATTCTCTTTGTAAGAGTTTATTTCAGAAACGATTTTTTCATTTATTTTTGCAGACTCGTCTTTGAAAGATTTTTCAAGTTCTGCAGATTGAATATTAAATTTTGAAAGATAATCCTGTTCCGCTTTTGCTTTCGCAGAATTCAGGATTTCTGACGCTTTATTCTGAGCATCAACTGTAAAAGAAGAAGCGATATTTTCAACTTCTAGAAGATGTTCAATTACGTTTGATTCGTTTTCTTCCATGGTTTCAGCCTCCTCAGACTGCCTCTTCCGTCTGCACAATTAAATTGTAGGCTTCAGACTGCGACTGACATGAAACAAGTTTATCTACAAATCCGTTTTTTTGAATAAGAAGTGCTAATGATTTTAAAATTTGAATATGCTTTTCGGTCTGTCCATTTCCTGCAAGAAGCATAAAAACAACATGAACAGGTGAACCGTCGAGCGAATCGTAGTCGATTCCGTTTTTGCTGATACCAATCGCACCGATCGTACCATTTATAGAAGGAGCAAAAGCATGAGGAACAGCAACAGAATGCATAATTCCAGTGCTCATCTGAGCTTCGCGTTCTTCGAGCGCAGAAAGAACTTCTGCCCTGTCAAAATCAGGATGCAATGAATGAATGGCTTCCACCATCTCTTCAAACAACTCGTCTTTTTCTGTACTCTCCAGACCAATAATGATGCTTTCCTTTGTAAAAACATTCTCAAGAACCATTACTATCCCCTTGGTTTTCTGAATTATTTGAATACCGGAAAACCGATTTTTTTAAATATTGTTTTTAAGGCAGATTTTAACTTAGAAAAATCAAAATCCGCCTTTTAATTTTATTCTGCAGAAGCGGCTTCTTTCCACCAGTCAGAAGAGTCTGTTGCAGTCTTTTCTACTTCTGGAGCAACTTCTTCAGTAGAAACCTTTCCTTCTGCCTGAGCAGCTTTTAAGAGTTCTGAATCAGAAGAAAGTTTTTTAGAAGGAAGAACTTTTGCGAGAGCCAAAGTTACAACAAAGAAAAGAATTGCAAGGACAACTGTAGTCTTTGTAAGAATTGAAGCAGAATGTGAACCAAATGCAGCTGAGTTTCCGCCACTCAAAAGTCCGCCCATTCCGCTGCTGTTTTCGTCCTGTACGAGAACCAAAAGAACCAAAAGAGCACAGATAATTACAAATGCTACCAACAAAACAACTTTCATTTATTTCTCCAAAATGCTGGCAGATAATTCCCAGCCACTTTTTAATTGCAGATTGCATTTTATCGAAATGTAAACAAACTGTCAATTTATTGATATAGAGTATAGAAGAAAAAAGATTTTCTGCTACCGGGCAAGGGATAGTAGCACCGCGAAGCGTCCGGCATCTGCCGGATGGAGCGCGAAGACGCGGAAGTGCGGATAGCCCGGTTTTTGCCAAAGGCAAAAATGCCTCCGGCTTGTAAAACTAAAAAAAATTAACCGTTACAGATTGGAATAAAAGTTTCTGCCTTTAGCGAGGCTCCGCCGATTAAACCGCCGTCAACGTCGCTTTGAGCAAGAAGTTCCTTGTAGTTTTTTACGTTCATTGAGCCGCCATACTGGATTATGATATTGTCGGCCGCTTCCTGATCGTACATTTTTGCAATTACTTTTCTTGCATAAGAATGGATTTGCTGAGCGTCTTCGGGAGTTGCGGTTTTTCCGGTTCCAATCGCCCAGACAGGTTCGTAAGCAATAGTCACGTGCGAAAGCTGCTCCTTTGAAACTCCCATTAGAGCTGAATTTAACTGGCGTTCGCACACTTTTTCCGCACGGCCTACCTCGCGCTGAGCCAAAAGCTCTCCAATACAGATTATTACGTCAAGACCAGCAGCAAGCGCTCTTGTAACCTTCATGTTTATAAGTTCGTCGCACTCGCCAAATTCGTAACGGCGTTCTGAATGTCCTAAAATTACAACCTGGACACCAAGATCCTTGAGCATTGCGACAGAAATTTCTCCAGTATGGGCGCCATTGTCAGTTGCGGCGCAGTTTTGTGCTCCAAGAAGAATATTTGTTCCTTTTACAAGCTGAGAAACAAGGTCAAGATAAACAAACGGAGGCGCAATCATAACTTTGTTCTTGCAGTCCTTTAACTGGGCCACAAGCTCTTTTACGAGGGCAGCGGTTCCTTCGCGATCCATGTTCATTTTCCAGTTTCCAGCTACATAAGTTGTACGCATTTTTAATTCTCCCATAAAAAGCAGTATCGTCTTGAATTTTTATTTTATTGCTTATTTTGATATATGTCAAAATAATCGGTTTTTATGTTTTTATATCGAATATTTGAATATGTCTGAACGAAAATTTGAAAAAGAAAGCCGTGATTTATCTGTTTATTTTGAATAAAAAAAGAGCCGCGCCATCAAAAAGTAGACGACACGGTTCTTTTTAAGATTATTTTAAAAATCTATTTTGCGGCCAGTTATTTTGTTGCCAAAATAGCGATTCCTGGAAGAGTTTTGCCTTCGAGGAATTCGAGAGAAGCTCCGCCACCTGTAGAAACATGGCTCATTTTGTCTGCAAGATGGAATTTGTTTACAGCGGCAACTGAATCTCCGCCGCCAACAACTGTCATTGCGCCGCGGCCTGTTGCTTCTGCAACGAGGTTTGCAACAGCAGCAGTTCCCTTTGCAAACGCGTCAAATTCAAATACTCCAACAGGTCCGTTCCATACGACAGATTTTGCTGTTGAAAGAACTTCTTTGTAAAGTTCGAGAGTTTTTGGACCAACATCCATTGCCATAAGATTGTCAGGAATATCAACACCGTCAACTGCAACAGGAGTTGCATTGGCATCGAATTTATCTGCTGCGACGTGGTCAACAGGAAGAACAATTTTTACGCCTTTTTCTGCTGCGTCAGCAAGAAGTTTTTTAGCTGTATCGATAAAATCATCTTCAACCAAAGAAATTCCAACCTTGTGTCCCTGAGCTTTCAGGAATGTGTAAGCCATACCACCGCCGATAATCAAGGCAGATGCATTTTTTAAGAGGCTTTCCAAAACAGCGATTTTTGAAGAAACCTTTGCTCCGCCAATAATTGCAACCTGTGGTTTTGGAGGATTTTCTACCATTGGCTGAATGTATTTTACTTCTTTTTCCATAAGGAAGCCGCCAACTGGCTGTTCTTTCATAAATTTTGCGATTGTTGCAGTAGAAGCCTGATCGCGGTGAGCAGTTCCAAAAGCATCGTTTACAAAGATGTCGCCGTAAGTAGCAAGCTCTTTTGCCATTGATTCACGTTCTGCAGCGTCTTTTGAAGTCTCTTCTTTGTGGAAGCGGACATTTTCGAGCATTGCAACGGCACCTTCAGGAAGAGCGTCGATTGCAGATTTCTGTCCGAGAGCGTCTGGCAAGAAAGTTACTGGTTTTCCGAGTTTTGAAGCAAAATACTCAACAACCGGCTTCATGCGGTTTTTGCCGTTGATGAATTTTTCAGAATCAGCTTCTGTCCATGTTTTTCCGGCTTTTTCAGCCTTTTCCTGAGCCTTTTTTACATCTTTTTTAGGATCGCCCAAGTGGCTCATCAAAACAAGAGAGCGTGGATTCTGCTCAAGAATATATTTTATAGTAGGAAGAGCCGCCATAATGCGGGTATCATCCTGAACAACACCGTCTTTCATAGGAACGTTAAAATCAACACGCATGATAATGCGTTTGCCTTTCAAGTCAACATCTTTTACAGTCTTAATCATTTATTTCTCCTTAATAGAAATATCGTTCTAAATATAATAAGTTTAGGCTGAAAATTCAACAATTTTGTATTTTTCGCATTTTTTTTCTATCTTTATGATATACTTTCTTCCATTATGAATATAAAAAATACAGCTTCTATTTATGGTTTTGAACCTGCCGAAATTATTTTTGCTTCTACAACGCTCTGCAATCTGCACTGTGAGCACTGCTTTGTAAACCGGACACCAGTTTCGCTTTCGGCAAAAGATGCTGTTCAATTTTTGACATCGTGCCGTGCTTTTAATGACTGTCAGATTGACAAAGTTGGTTTTTCCGGCGGAGAGCCGTTTTTGGCAGTTGATTTTTTGTGCGAAGTTATAAGTTTTGCCCGAAAAAACGACTTCATGTTCGACCAGATTATGACGAACGGCGTATGGTGGAAAACAGAAGATGAATTATTCACCACCCTAAAAAAAATTCAGGATTGCGGCTACGACGGAAAGCTCGGAATCAGCTACGACAACTTTCATGGACAGGATTACGAAAAAGTCCGCCATTTTTGTTCCACAGTGAATGAAATTTTCGGAGAAGAAAACATAAATATCCAGGCAGTGGCAGATCCTCTTTTAAATGACGAAAAAACAAAAAAACTTGAAGAAGAACTCAACGCCTTGAGCGAGGATTTTGCCGCAGATATTTTTATCTTGCCGCAGACATTCAAAGGTAACGACGAGCGTGGCTGGCAGAGCAAAAAATGGTTTAAGGAAGATTTTTGTCAGGGACCTGGACAGATTCTTTTTGTGCATCCGACTGGCGACATTGCTCCGTGCTGCGGTTTTGCAAACGAGGACAGCGCGCTTTTTATAGGAAAAATTACAGACACTTTTGAAAAAATAATGCAAAACGCACGCAAAAGTCCAATGATAAAAAACTGCTACGAAAAAGGACTTTTAAAATGCGCCAAAGAAATTGCAAAAACAGGCAAAAAAATGCCGGGAAATGGCCGCACTGACGACATCTGCACTTTCTGCGACTGGCTTTGCAACAATTTATAGCTTTGCACTAGACATCAAAATAAAAAGAGAATAAACTAACGCTTTGTATGACAAAATGACATTTTTTATCATTGTGTCATTTAATATTTACAGATTCTTTTTTTTTTCACCAAAAAAAGGTGTTTTACAGGAGAACAAACAATGAAAAAACTCATTGCCTCTACAATTTTTGCAGCAATTTCTGCAAGTTTTATCTTTGCCAGCGGAGTTGAAAACAAGACAAACCTGAGCACAGGCTATTTAAGAAACCCAAGCCGCAACACAGAAAACGAACGCCCGGAAGCAGCTTTTTACAACATTGCAGGAACTGCTTTTTTGAAGGAAGGACTTTGGATTGGCGGCGGAAACCAGTTTGTTTTTAAGGAATACTCAAACAAGCTCGACACAAACAATTCTTACTCTGCTCTTGGAATTGAAGATTACGAAGCTACAGACGATACAAACGTTTATCTCTATCCAGATTTGAACGCAGTATACAAAAAAGGCAGATGGTCAATTTTCTCAAACTTTGGAGTTTACGCAGGCGGCGGCTCTCTTTCTTACGAAAACGGAACAAGCGCAACAAGTCTTTTATTCTTGGGTGGAGCAAATGATCAGAAAGCGATAGCAACAAAAGCTGCGTTTGCAGCAGGAGCAGCAAAATCAAAGTGGGCTGATGTCGTTTCAAGTAATTTTGGCGGTTCAGAAGAAGCTGCTTTAGCATATATAAAAAGCGAAGCTGGTAAAACATCTGACGCTAAAGCACTTTACGATAATATGACATCTTACAACGATGAATATTCAGAATATGCACAGGCAGCCACAGCCTCTCTCGCAATGGCTTCAAACCATTCTCTTGATGTAACTTCAATCACATACGGAATTCAATTGGGAGCAGCTTACCTCGTTACTGACTGGCTCTCACTTTCTGCAGCCTACCGCTACACGATTGGAACTCAGGACATGACTCTTAAATGCAACAAAAACGGTATTATCTACGCAGAAAAGGACTCTAGCGGAAATGTTATAGCAAGCACAGCAAAAACTTTTGCTGACCTGAATGGCGGCAGCAACAAAATTTCTTATGACGCTGTTGGATACGGCCAGAGCATGGTTTTTGGAATCCACGCAAAACCACCTGCTGTTCCAAAGCTCGACCTTTCTCTTCAGTACCAGACTTTGAGCCGAATTGAATACAATGTTGACAACGTAAAAGGCGACATTGCACAGTATTATGATATTAAAAACGACAAAAACTTCCGCACTGATCTTCCGGCAGTATTGAACCTCGGAGCCGGCTACCATGTTCTTGACAACCTGTATGTAAGCACAAGCTTTAACTACTACTTTAACGACTTTGCTCATCAGGATTCTATCTTGAGCGAGACAGACTACGACAACTCATGGGAAGTTGCCCTCGGTGTTGACTACCGCTTCTGCAAATACGTTGGAGCCTCAATCGGAGCAAGCTACGGAAACCAGGGAACAACAGACACTTCAAACTCTTCATTTAACCCAGTGCTCGACAACGTTGTAATCGGCGGCGGATTTGAAATCTATCCTACAGACAAACTTACAGTTTCTCTTTCTTGTCTGTACGCAAACTACTTTGACACAGACTACTACCTCGGTTCAAAATCAGACAGCACAAAAACTGTCTTGAGCAAAGACGTAATCAACGCAGGAATCGGCATTACTTACCACTTTAACTAAGTTTTAACTTGCGCCGGATGCGCCGGGCTTTAGTTGGTGTTTAAGAACGGATTGATTTTTATCAATCTGTTCTTAAACGGCAATGAGGGCTACCGAACCCAGAGCAGCCGGTTTTTAAGCCGATGTTTTTTTAACAGCAAAAAACAAACTTTTAAAATAAAATGACGCCCGCAAAAATCAAAAAAGTATTTGTTTTATTCGGAAAAGAGCAGTTTTGCCGCGTCTGTTATAATTTTTACCGCTCCTTCCACGCCAAATTTTTCGACATCAATCATTAAATTTCTTCCGTGACGGTCGCCCCGGTTTTTGCCAGTTATGTATTTGTAATATCTGTGGCGTTTTCTGTCGATTTTGGCAATCATTTTTTGCGCCTGTTTTTGTGTTAAGCCGTATGCCTGAGAAATATGAGTTACGCGATAAGAAAGCGGCGCATAGACAAAAATGCTCAAGGTTGAATTTAAATCTTGCAAAAAATAGTCAGAACATCGACCAAGCATGACACAGTTTTCTGAGCCCGCAATTTTTCGAATCACGCCGGCCTGTGCTTCAACCGCTTTTGGAGAATAAAACATTCCTGAAATTCCATATCCAAACTCTGTCTGAAAATTGTCCGTTATGCCGGGATGTTCTTTTGGAGCGAAAAATGTCATTTTTTCTACTCCGCCCTCTTTTGCCGCAAGAGTTACAAGTTCCTTGTCATAAAATTTTACACCAAGAGAGGCCGCTGTCTGGCGTCCGATTTCGCGGGCGTTGCAGCCGAATTCGCGGCCAATTGTAATTGTAAAGTGTTTCATTTGTTTGCCTCCAGAAAAAAAAAGACGCCGGACTAAAAAGTCTGGCGTCTTTGCAAAGTTTGTTTTCTATCTGACAAAGAAAATATAAAAGAATTTTGTTTTTCCGTCAACAAAATCGCAAAATCACAAAAATTGTAAAAATTTCGCAATCAATCCGCTTCAAAAACTGTTTTTAAGCCGGCCTTGATTTTTATTTTTTTGCCGTCAATGTGGATTTTGCCTTTTTTCTTTTCGATTTTTTGAATTCCAAAATATTTACTTAAAAAACTTTCGCTTTTTGCCGTAATATAGAAATTTACATCGCATTCAAAATCGGTTTTGTTTTTTTTGAGTGAATGCATTGCCTCTTTTTCAAAATTTTTGAGTTCAAGAATTACGTACTGCTCAACTTCGCCAGATTTTTTTTGCGTGTAAAGGACAAATCCCGGATAAAGCGGAAATCCTTTTAAGCGCAGAAGTTTTCCTTCTCTTTTTTCCTGAACAATCTGACCCTTGTATTCATCTTTTATGCAAAGGCTGTCGAAATATTCCGAATAGTCGTTTTTGTATTCCGGTAAGTTTTCGGCAGTTTGATTTTTTTCCAGTTTTTCGAGAATTTTTGAATATTTTTCGGCACGCTGTGCTGCAAGATTTATTACATGTGGATACAAGACGCTCATATATTCATAATTCAGACCGTAACTGTCGGCGTTTGTATTAAAAATGTCGCCTGAATGCATTGAAACTGTCTTTATTTTTGGAAAATCAATTTGATTCAAAAAAGTAACGGACAAAACTAAATCCGCAAGGTTCCATTCCCAGCGGGATTTGTTTGTATTGTGGCGGTATCCGTTGTAAACTTTCATCTGTCCGCTCAAAAGTTTTGCATACTGACTGTTGGATTCTGCCGCTTTTTTGAGGTTTTCGGTGTCCTGCGCAGTGTAGACGGCTTTTTCAAATGTCATTTCCGGAAGATTGAATATCTGCAGAAACGGATTTTCGTACATGTAAACAGCTTTTAAGGCGCTTGGATCGCCTGAAATTCCGCTTTTGTCCATAAAAATTTTAAATTCGTTTGCAGAAAGAAGACCTTTTGAGTTTTTCCAGTTTAATTCCAAATAGTTTTCGGTTGCTGAGCTTTTTACACAAAAAGTTTTTCGGTTTATTCCGTCAAACATTTTTTTCAGGAGCTCTGTAAATTCTTCATGCTCGCAGTTTATGTCTTCTTTTGAAAAATCCGGCGTAACAAAAAAATTCTTTGGAACTCCGTCTTTTCCAGGATCAAAGCGCGGCATATAAGTCCACATTTCCACGTCATAGAATTTTATCGACTTTGATTCCTGCCAACCGTCTTTTTTCATTGTTATTCTTAAATTAAAACTGCCTTCGTTTGCAAGCGTAAAATCTTCAACCTGAACGCTTATATTTTCGAGATTTTTTCCGTTTTCAAAAACACTGCCCTTAAAAGCGTATTCGCAGGATTCTCCCCATTCAGATTTTCCGCTCAGATAATCCTGCTCTGTAAAAAACAAATTGCATTTTGTAAAAGTCCATTCAGCGTCAAAAATCTGTTTTGAATAAAATCCTGTATTGCCTTCAAAATCCAATCCTGCAACCCGAAGTTCACGCGCGGAATTTCCATGCCCGTTTTGGTGAATCGAAATGAATTTTGTAAGGCGGGCTTTTCCGTCAAGCTTAATATCCGGCTGTTTATACCAGTCTTCTGCCGGAAGTCCCCAGCTTTCAAAATTTGAGCGGTATTCATTTCCTTTATATTTTGACTGGTACGGCTCGTAAGTATATTTAAAAAACATTGGATCGCAGCCCATAGTGTCAAAATCAATAAGCCTTGTGTACATTGAGCCCTTGTCGCCGATTATAAAATTTGTCGAAGCAGAATTGTTTAAATTTACGGCGATAAAACGTCCGTTTTTTGGAGTTAAAAAAGTTTTTGAAAGGTCGGCAGGAAGTCCTGAATCTGTAAAGCGAATCTCGTTTCCTTTTTCTGTCAAAAAATAGATTGTTTCAAGTCCCATTGTACCAAAATGATGCTCGTTCTTAAAAATATCTTCGTGCCAAAGGACATCTTTTCGTCTTGCTCCCATTGCCCAGGCCCGATAATTGTTTACGACAACTCCCGGTTTAAAAACCACGCTCTCAGGCCAGCCGTAAAGATAAATCCAAGTGAACGGTTTTACGTAAAAAGGACTTGCAGCCGTTTTTCTGACTTCTTTTTCAGTATAAGTTCTGTAAAGCCTGCCCTGCCCGTCAAAAACAAAGACGCAGTTTGAATCTCCCGAAATTTCTACAACTGACTGCGCACCTTCCGGAAGTCCTGTTTCGCAATAAAGTTTCCATAAATTTTCTGTTTTCGGTTTAAAAAAGAGCTTTCCGTTGCGGATCATAAATTCGTAATCTTTTGTAAAAGTCTGTGTCCGCGTTTTTATAAAAATATGCTCAGGATAAGTTCCATTTATGCTCTGTTCGGAAGAGTTGTCCTGCAAAAAAAGTGAATCAGGAGCGTTAAGCGAATTTTCGATGGATTTATAAAATTTTCCGTCGGCAGAAAGAGACGCATAAGTTGCCTGGGGCGTCTGGCAGGATGAAAACCCCAGCGCTCCAAAAATTCCTAAAACAAAAGAAATAAAATATAAATTTAAAAGTTTTTTTGACAAATTTTTGCAGTATTTTCTCATAGGCAATGAGTTTAACACAAAAATACACTGCGTAAAAGCGTGAAAACTTTGGTTTTGCAGGAATTTTTAATTCAACTCGAATGCACCGGTATAAAGCTGATAATACCTTCCATGCTTTTGCAAAAGTTCATCGTGAGTTCCTTGTTCGATTATAGATCCTTCTTCGAGAACAATTATGCAGTCTGCATTGCGCACTGTCGAAAGCCTGTGTGCAATTACAAAAACAGTGCGTCCTCTCATAAGCTGACCCATGCCTTTTTCGATCAAGGATTCTGTGCGGGTATCAATTGAACTTGTCGCCTCATCAAGAATCAAGACCGGCGGATTTGCAACCGCAGCCCGGGCAATTGCAATCAACTGACGCTGGCCCTGGCTTAAATTTGAGCCGTCGCCTTTTATAACAGTGTCAAATCCCTGCGGAAGGTGGCGGATAAATGAATCGGCATTTGCAAGTTTTACCGCGTCATAAACCTGTTTATCCGTTGCTTCAAGGTTTCCATAGCGAATATTTTCGAGAACTGTGCCCGTAAAAAGGTGAATATCCTGCAGAACAACAGCAATGGAACGCCTTAAATCCTGCTTTTTTATGTCATTTAAAGGAATTCCGTCATATGTAATAGAGCCGGAACCTTCTTCAATGTCGTAAAACCGCGTCAAAAGATTTGCAATCGTCGTTTTTCCAGAACCTGTCGAACCAACCAAAGCGATTTTTTGTCCCGGTTTTGCGTGCAGACTGATTCCATTTAAAACTCTTTTGCGTCTGTTGTAAGAAAAATCGACTTCCTTAAAAACAACATCGCCACAAAGAAGTTTTAATCTGTCGAGTTCCGGACAATGCCATGCCCAGGTTCCTGTCTGCGCAAAACTCTGAACAAGAACTTTTTCGTCTTTTTTGAATTTCGCTTCGTAAGCATTTACCAAAGAAACAGTTCCATTGTCTTTTTCCGGCTTTTGATTGATTGCGGCAAAAATTCTTTCTGCTCCGGCAAGAGCGTTCAAGATTGAATTGAACTGCTGGCTCAACTGGCTGAGCGGACGGGAAAATTCTCTTGTTGACTGCAAAAAACTTGCAATTGTTCCCAAATCCATGTAACCGGTAATTACGAGAACCGCGCCCAAAATAGAAATCAGGGCATACTGAAAATGCGAAAGGTTATTCATAATCGGGCCAAGAATATTTGCATAAGTTGACGCCTGAGTTCCTGACTCACAAAGGGCTTCGTTCAATTTAGAAAAATTTCTGTTTGCCTGTTCTTCCCGTGTAAAGATTTTTACAACGTTCTGACCTTCAATCATTTCTTCTATATATCCGTTTATTTTGCCAATATTTTCCTGCTGAACACGGTAAGCCTTTGCGCTCTTTTTTCCGACTGTCGCGCTCAAAAGCATGATCCCTGCGACTGTCAAAACCATAACGGCAGTAAGAGGAATGCTTAAAAAAAGCATCATGCAAAAAATTCCTGCAACCTGAAAAATTCCTGTCAAAAGCTGAGGAATACTCTGACTGAACATGTCGCGCAAAGTATCCGTGTCGTTCGTATAAAGCGACATTAAAACTCCGTGAGTATGAGAATCGTAATATCGCAGCGAAAGCTTAGACTGATGGTTAAAAAGTTCGCAACGGATTTTGTAAAGCGTCGAAGTCGAAATTTTTAAAAGAAGTCTTTGGGTTAAAAAAGACGAAATTGCACCGATTGCGTAAATTCCGGCTATTTTTATTATTAAAATGGCAAATCCTGCTAAATCGGGATTTTGTTTTCCCATAAGAGGAAGAATATAATTATTTACGGCAGGTTTTAAAAGATATGCACCGGCAACTTCTGCTCCTGCCGACAAAATTATGCAGAAAAAAAGAAGAGGCAGCAAAACTTTAAAAGCTTTCATGTAAGAAAGAAGCCGCAAAACTGTTTTTACTGTGTGATTAGGCTTTTGAGTGCCCCGAATTTTTACAGACGACATCTATTTTTCTCCACGATTTTTAGTTTTTTCTAATTTGAGAATCATAAATTTCTTTATAGACTTTGTTGTCCTGCAAAAGCTGGCTATGAGTTCCAATTCCATTTATTTTGCCCTCGTCAAGCACGACAATAAAATCCGCTTCCTGAACAGAAGCAATTCTCTGCGCAATCACTATTTTTGTGGTTTGAGGCAGACAATTTCTAAGTGCGGATCGAATTCTTGAATCTGTTGCGGTGTCAACGGCGCTCATCGAATCGTCCAAAATCAAAATTTTCGGATTTTTTAAAAGTGCGCGCGCAATGCAAAGACGCTGTTTTTGTCCTCCGCTCAAGTTTACTCCGCCCTGTCCAAGCTCAGTTTTGAGGCCGGCTGGAAGCTCCGAAATAAAATTGAACGCATCTGCAACCTGACAGGCCTGCTCAATCTGCTTTGGCGTTGCGTCTTCGTTTCCCCAGCGCAAATTCTGTTCAATTGTTCCGCTAAAAAGCACATTTTTTTGCAAAACCATTCCGACAGCACCGCGAAGAGCCTTGTAACTGTAATTTTTTACATCGGCTCCGCCAACTTTTACGCAGCCACAAGTGCAGTCGTAAAGCCGGGGAATCAGAGAAACCAGGGTTGATTTTGAAGAACCGGTTCCGCCGATTATGCCGACAGTCGAACCTGAAGGAATTTTTAAATTTATGTCCGACAGAACGCAGTTGTCTTTTTTGCCTTCGTAAGAAAAGGCAACATTTAAAAACTCGATTGAACCGTCTTTGACAGAATTGATTTTTGAGCAGTCAGTTGAATCATCTTCTTCGGTATTAAACGCAAGAACTTCCATAACACGAGAAATTGAGGCTTTTGAGAGGATGAACTGAACAAAAATCGAACTGAGCATCATCAAACTCATTAAAATCTGAGTTACATAAGTAAGAAAACTTACAAGTTCTCCGGTTTTCATAGAACCGAGGATAACCATGTTCCCGCCAAACCAAAGAGTTGCGATTATGCACATGTAAATTACAAATTTCATAATCGGCATTGAGCAGATTACAAGTTTTTCGGCACGAACCTGACAATCGCGCAACTGAGCGGCAATTTTTTCAAATTTTTCACATTCAAAATCTTCGCGGACAAAAGCCTTTATGACGTGAATTCCAATCATACATTCCTGGACAAAACTGTTGAGCACGTCGTATTTTTTAAACATTACCTGAAAACGCGGATATGCCTTTGCAGAAATAAAAATCAAAAGAAAGGCAAGCAGAGGAATTGCAATAAAGAACAAGAGCGCCAGCTTCAGATTTATAAAACAGGCAATTATTGTTCCTGTGAGCATCATAAGCGGAGCACGGACCAGACTGCGGATTAAATTCTGGTACATATTCTGGAGGTTTGTAACGTCCGTCGTTAAACGCGTAACAAGAGAACCTGTTCCAAAATGCTCAAGCCCCGCAAAAGAAAAGTTCTGGATTCTTTTAAACAAATTTGCCCGCAAATTTTTTGAAAAACCATAAGAAGCAAGGGAAGCAAGTCGTCCGCCACAAACTCCGCAGGCAAGCGAAAAAAGTGTGCATAGAACCATAAAGATTCCTGTGCGGACTACATAATTTATATTTTTTGTTGCGATTCCGTTGTCAATTATATGCGCCATTATAAGCGGAATTACAGTTTCCATAACGACTTCGCCAATCATGACAAGAGGAGTAAAAAGCGTAAAAATCACATATTTTTTTTCAAGACCAGAAACAATCTTTTTTAAATTCATATGGTTATATATTATAAGTGTTATCAAAATTTTATGAATGTAAAAATTTGTTTTATTTAAGGTGATAACAAAAACAAAATGCGGAAGAGATTGTAAGGGTGAGCGCAAGCGAAAACAAACGCAGGCGTTCAAACGCAGGCGTTTGGTCGGAGGCGAATGCCGCAGCCCTGAAAAGCTCGTTTTTTTTGAGTTTGCTCAAAAAAATCCGCCCATAAAATTTTTGACTTTACTTTTATCTTCAATATAAATAAATTTGTTGTATGGATTGCATTTTTTTTGAAGAAGATAAAATTTTTTTACGTTCATTTTTGGCTGAACAGAGTTTTGCACGCACTGATTTGGAAAAACTTTTGGCAGAAGACGGTTTTGCGGCAGAAATTTGCGCTGACGGACAGATTTTGTTAAAAAAATGGAATTTTGATTCCATTAAAATTCTTGAAGACAAGTCGGTCGCGTTTGAAGGAAAAATGCCGGGCAAAGGCAAATTGGTTTTTGAGCCGCTTTTTAGGATTTTTGAAAACCAAAAACAAACCGTGGACAAAGAAAACTGCAGCGAAAAAATTATTGCGGTTTTTAAGGCGATGGACGAAATTCTCAAAAATGCAGGTTTTGGCGAAAATCAAAATGAAGACGAAACAAAAAAATTGACGATTTTTCCGGGCGCACAGGGAATTCTGGTTTCTGAAAAACAGGAAAATGAAAGTTTTTGGGCGGTTGTCCTTCCTGGAAATCTTTTTGAGCGTTGTGCAGAAAATTCAAAAGATTATGGAAAGTTCCAGGGAATTTTTGTTCACCGCGGACTTGAAGGTCTGGAAGCGGTGATTTTTACAAGGGCCGCCCTCGCTTACCGGGCAATCACAAAAAAATATGCTTTTTGTCAGGAAAATTTAGAAAAAAGACAGGCGGATATTACGGATTCGAATTTTATTCCTGTTGAATACGAAATTCCTGCCGTAACCGAAAAACTTGCGCTGTCGGTGGATGCCGGACTTTGCGTAAAGCGAAAAAAACGGATTATTCCTGGCGAGCGCCGTTTTGTAAACGAAAAAACCGAAAAAAAGCGCATTGAAATTCTAAAAAAAGCCCTGGAATTTAATTCAAAACTTTTGGAAGATTTTTTTAAGTCTGGATTTTCTCAAAATCAAGGCGACCAGAAATTTTTAGAGCGGCGCAGCGAATTCATAAAAAAACAGGCACAAAAAATAAAATTCGGACGTTTTTATCAAAGAAATTCAAAAAAAATTTGGGGAAGCGTTTTTGCGGTAATTGCAGGCTTTTCGGTTGCGTTCAGTTTTAATAAAGAAAATCAAAAACTTGCAACGAGCATGGGACTTACTTCCGAACAGACCGTGCAGACTCTTTTGACAGGAATTCACAAGGCTGACGTTACGATTATTCAGGAAATTGCAAAAGGAAAAGAAGCAAAAAGCCTTATTCAGCAGGTTTCGGGTTTTTACGTTACAAACAAACAGAGGCTTGCAATGGACGAAAAAGACGGAACCTTAACTCCTGCCGGCTGGCTGTTTTTTAGAGGGAAGACTGATTTTTGGCAATACGGAATTTCAAATTTGACGGTCGATGGAATTCAAACCTCTTCAAACTTTGATTATCCAAAAAGGAAAGACAAAAAAACTCCTCTCAAAGAAGAAAACGGCAAAACCTTAAAAAAAGGCGACGAAATAAGCCACGAAGTAAGCTACAATTTGATTTACAACGAAGGCGAACCGATAATTACGGTTTTGACGACGACAGAAAATGTCCATCTTGTGTGGAACGGAAAGCGCTGGATTGTAAGAAAAATCAGTGGCACTGGAAAAACTTTCCAGAATTCCTATAGCGTAAAAAATTACAAAAAAGACTATTTGGACTGTCTTGAAAAAACTGGAGAAAACGTAAAAAAAGCGGCAGAGCTTCTTCGCCAAAAGTACGACTTTGTACCGTCAGAAATGGATCTAAAAGACGAAGTTCCGTATATGATAAAAAAATATAACAGTTCGGCTGCAAAAGAATTTGAGTAAAATTACAAACATTCTGTTCTTTCGCTTAAAATGACATTTTCACCCTTTTTGTCATATTGACATTTATTGACAAAATGTCGTATTCTCCTAATTAGAAATTAACAAAGCGAGGCATTAAGATGGCTTTTGACTACAATCTTGAAAAACAGCACGCAAAAGGAAAACTTCACGCAATTGAAAGAATCAACCTTCTTTGCGACAAAGACAGTTTTGTGGAAATTTATGCAGATGCTCAGCATCAGTGCACAAGTTTTGGAATGGATAAAAAAACAATTCCTTATGACGGCGTAATCACAGGCTTTGGAAAAGTAAACGGAAAAAAAGTTGCAGTTTATGCACAGGATTTTACAGTACAGGGCGGTTCTTTAGGAAAAGTCCACGGTCAGAAAATTGCAGAGCTCATTGCAAAGGCAATTGAATGCCGTTGTCCTGTAATCGGACTCAACGATTCGGGCGGTGCCCGTATTCAGGAAGGAGTTGACGCTCTTTGCGGTTACGGCGAAATTTTCCGTCAGAACGTACGCGCAAGCGGTGTAATTCCGCAGATTTCTGTAATTGCAGGACCTTGTGCCGGCGGCGCAGTTTATTCTCCAGGACTTACAGACTTTATTTTTACAGTTGATAAAATTTCTGAAATGTACATTACAGGACCAAAAGTTGTAAAACAGGTAATGTTTATGGACATTACATCGGAAGATTTGGGTGGCGCTGCAATTCACTCTCAAAAATCAGGCGTTGCACACTACCGTTGCCCGACAGAAGCAGAATGTATCGAAAAAGTACGCAAACTCCTCGATTATATTCCTCACTATTACGGCGACAAAACTCCTTTTGAACCAAAAGAAAAAAAGGCTCTTTTTGGTAAAAAAGTTGACTTTAAATATACAGAAAAAAAATCTGCTGAACTCGACTCTGTTCTTCCAGAAACAAGCACAAAAGGCTACGATATCCGCGAAGTAATCAACCGCGTTGTAGACGATGACAGTTTCTTTGAATCAACAGAAGAATTTGCAGGAAACGCAGTTGTAGGCTTTGCAAAAATCGAAGGCAAGACAGTCGGCGTAGTTGCAAACAATCCGGGAAACTTTGGCGGTGTATTGAACTGCGACGCTTCCGACAAAATTGCACGCCATGTCCGCTATTGCGACGCTTACGACATTCCTCTTTTGACCTTTGTTGACGTTCCAGGCTTTATTCCGGGTCCGCAAGAAGAACAGAAGGGAATTATCCGCCACGGAGCAAAAATTCTCTACGCTTATGCAGAAGCTTCAGTTCCAAAAGTTACAGTAATCACCCGCAAGGCTTACGGTGGAGCATACATTGCAATGTGCTCAAAACACCTCGGCGCAGACTTTGTTTACGCATGGCCAAAAGCAGAAATTGCCGTAATGGGAGCAGAAGGAGCAATCGGAATTCTTTATGCAAAGGAATTAAAAGATCCGAACAATGCCCAGCTCGTGCAGGAAAAAGGTCAGGAATACCGTGCAACATTTATGACACCGACAATTGCCGCTCAGCGCGACTATATCAGCGCCGTAATTGAGCCAAAGGAAACCCGCGCCCGAATCTTAAGCAGTTTTGAACTTCTCGAAAATAAGAGCGTTTCGGACAAACCTCTCAAAAAACACGGAAACATTCCACTTTAATATTTAACACAGCGGCATCTGAATTTTCAGGTGCCGTTTTTTTTATTTTTGGAGCACATCTTCTCTCTAACCGGCTTTCCACCCTTCGCTAATCGCTCATTGCCTTACGGCAACTCCGGGGTTCCAAGCCGGGCTATAAGGCCCGGTCGTGCGCTTTATATATTTTTTTCTTTGCCCAAAATCTTCAATTATGCTATTCTTACGAAATAAAATTTGGAGCAAAAAACTATGTCTGGAAACACTTTTGGTAAAATTTTCAAAATCACAACTTTTGGCGAAAGCCACGGTTCTGCGCTCGGCGGAATAATCGACGGAGTTCCAGCAGGAATTAAAATCGACCAGACAAAAATTCAGGCGGCGCTCGACAGGCGCAAGCCAGGACAAAGCGCAGGCGGACAGGCAAACGCTTCTGTCACCGCCCGAAAAGAATCCGACAAAATAGAAATTTTAAGCGGCGTTTTTGAAGAAAAATCAGAAGGAACTTCCATAGGCTTTATAATCCGCAACGAAAGCCAGCACTCAAAAGACTATTCAAACCTTGCAAATACATTTAGACCCGGGCACGCAGATTTATCATATTTTTTAAAATACGGTTTTAGAGATTACCGTGGAGGCGGACGAAGCTCTGGAAGAGAAACCGCTGTCCGCGTCGCCGCAGGAGAAGTTGCAAGACAGGTTCTTGAACACTTTTGTCCGCAAATAAAAATTACCGCTTACACTCAGCGTGCGGCAGGAATCAGCATTCAAAAAACAGATTTTTCGCAGATTGAACAGAATGCGCTTCGTGCCCCGGACAACGACGCAGCGGCCAAAATGAACGAAAAAATCGAAGAACTCCGCAAAAACGGAGATTCTGCCGGCGGAATAATCGCTTGCCGTGTGACAGGACTTCCGGCAGGTTTGGGAGAATGTGTTTTTGACAAGCTTGATGCGCTTTTGGCACACGCCATTTTAAGCATAGGCGCAGTTAAAGGAATTGAATTTGGCGCAGGCTTTGAAGCCGCCGATTTAACAGGAAGCACAAATAACGACATTATGCGCGCAAATTCTGACGGCTCGAAGGTTGAATTTTTAACAAACAATGCTGGCGGAGTTTTAGGCGGAATTTCCACCGGAAACGAAATTTTCTTCAGAGTTGCCGTAAAACCAGTTCCTTCCATTTTTAAAGAACAACAGACTGTTTCTATTGACGAAAATGGCAAATTTCACAACGAAAACCTCAAAATCGAAGGGCGCCACGATGTCTGTCTTTGCCCAAGAATTGTTCCTGTAATCGAAGCTATGACGGCTGTCACTCTATGTGATTTATTCCTGCAAAACCAAGCCGGAAGAATATAAGTTCCACCGTTTTTTTCAAAAATTCATCATAATTCTCACTACACTTTTATAAAAACACTGTTACAATAATAGTGCAAATTTTTTATAAAAAAATGGGAGTTATTATGAAAAAATGTTTCAGATTTGCCGCAACGGTTCTGGCTTTTTTTGCAGCTGTTTCGGTATCTGCCCAGACCCGCAAAGTTGATGTCTGGGATTTTGGTGGCGTTGAAGAAAAAAATGCCGTCAATCACATTAAAATTTCCGATTTGGACAATCTTTCGGGACTTGCCGCAGACGGAAAATTCGAAGCCGGTGAATACACCTTTGGCGATCTTACTTTAAAAACCGACAAAAATGACCGTGCCTATTACAATGGTTCAAAAAATTACGGAACCCAGGGCTATTCTTCTTTTGAATTTAGCGACGGCTACATTTCTGACGGAATTTATTACTGCAACGGAAAAGGCGGAGAAGCAAGACGCTACCTGCTTTTAAAAAACGTAAAGGCTGGCGACATCGTTACTTTTTACGGACGGGCTTCAAACGGTTCAGAAGATAAAATTCACTTTGCATCTGTAAACGAATCTGGCGAAAAAAACGGCATTCAGGACGAATCTGCATGGCTCAACGGAGAGTCAAGACGCTGGTCTTATATTGCGGTTTCTGACGGCTCTTATAAAGTTTACTGCGAAGCGACAAGCGCAAAACCGGTTTATTACCGCATTACACGCACTCCTGGCGTAAATGTAAACGGTTCAATCAAAGGACTTCCTTCAAAAGGCGAATTAAAATTCGTCGTTTCAGAAACAAAACAGCAGCTTCCAGCAAAAATTTCTGGAGGAAGCTACACAACACGTCTTCCGGCAGGATTTACATTTACTGCGGTTTTGGAAGGCGTTAAAGGATTTGGAATTTCGGCAGACACAAAACAGATTTCAATTTCTCAGGATGCGCAGGCTTCCCTCAAAAAAGACCTTGCCGCTTCAGAAATGAAAACTTACATTGTCGACGGTAAAATCAGCGGTTTTGCAAAAGATTTTTCTTCATCATCTGCAAAACTCGTAATGACTCCTCCTGCAAATTCTCTTTATCTTCCAATAGAAATCGAAATCCAGAATACAAACGGAGAATTTTCTTTTAAGGGCGAACTTGAGCCTGCAGTTCAATACGCAGTCTCTCTCGAAGGCGCAAACGATTACACAGTAGCAAAAGACACAGTTTTTGAAGGAACTGCTGCTTTTACAAAGGATATTCAAGTTGGATTAAAGCCTGTTTACGACGTAAACGGAAAATTCATCGGCGACACTTCAATCATGCCTTCTTCGATTTCGTTCAAAAATCTTGAAGACGGCTACACTTATACTGGAGCGGCCGCAAACGGAATTTACGGAACAAAACTCCGCGACGGAAATTACGAAGTTTTGTGCGAAACTGAAAAAACTTCGACAATGAACCACATCTCGGTTTCCGGCTCAAACGTAACAAAAGATATTTTGATGAGCGCAAAAGACAAGACAGTAAATCAAATTCCTCTCAAAAAAGACATTTACGTTGGAGGCAAAAAACAGGACTATTCATCTGTAAAACAGGCTGTAAAAGCCGCTCATGCAATGGCTCCAAAATCAGAAGCCGACAGAATTACAATCCATATTGCTCCGGGAATTTACCGCGACCAAGTTATAATCGACACTCCGTACATTACCCTGAAAAATGACACTCCAGCCCAGGAAGTAAAACTCACCTGGTATTATGGAATCGGCTACAATTATTACTCGGCAGATTTAAACGGCTACTACGATGAAGAGAGAGCCTATGACAAATTTGAAAAGAAAAGCGTAGCAAAGTGGGGAGTTGCAACTTACGTAAAAAAAGATGCAAAATTTTTCCGCGCAGAAGGAATTACCTTTGAAACTTCGTTTAACAAATATGTTACCGCCGAAGAATTAAAGGACGGTGTAGAACCAGATGGAACTACGATTGCATTTGTAAGAAAGCTCAATTCCGATGTTCAGTCAAAGGCGGCGACAGAGCGCGCGGCGGCAATCTGCACAGAAGCAGATCAGGCTGAATTTGTAAACTGTAAATTCCTTGGTTCTCAGGACACTCTCTACACAGGAGCAGATTCAAGGCAGTATTACAAAAACTGCTATATCGAAGGCAATACCGACTTTATTTTTGGTGACGGCGATGTTGTTTTTGAAAACTGTCAGATTGTTTGGGCAGGATATTCTGATTCAAAAAACAGCGGATATTTAACCGCAGCCCGCAACGCAAAAGAAAAAGGCTATCTGTTCTATAACTGCGTAATCAATGCAGACCAGAACAATATGCAGTCTCCAGGATACTTTGGAAGACCATGGGGACCAAAGGCAAGTGTTGCATTTGTAAATACGATTTTTGCATACGAAGGAATTATAAATCCGCAGGGCTGGACAAGCATGAGCGGAAACAAACCTAAAAATGCAAATTTCTTTGAATATAATTCAATGTGGGACAATGCAGGCGTTGATGTAAGCCACCGCGACGGCGGAAAAATCATTACGGATGCAGGAGCTTACAGTCCTTCAAATTATTTTATCGGCTGGACACCTGTATCTTATTCTGCACCAAAGTCGTCTGATGTAAAAATCAAAAAAGCAAGTTTTACGACAGATGATGACATAAATACGCCTTATCCTGGACATACAATCACCCTTCACTACGAATTTAACGGTTCGGGCGAAGACTGTTCTCTGATTCAGTGGTTTAGGACAAAAGATAAAAAAGACACGCTCATAAAACAGAGCACTGGTTTTGCCGACAAAACATATCTTATTTCAAAAGCAGATTCTGGATTCAACTTAAAAGCTGTAATTACTCCAATGAACCGCTCAGGCAAAGCTGGAAAAACTGTAACTGTAGAACTGGATAAAAAAGTTAACGAAGGCTATGCAATTCCTTCAAAAGCAACGGCAGTTCGTCCGCGTGCAGAAGGAAAGGTAAATGTTTTCCTTGCTTCTGACTCGACTTGTAAAGATTATTCTGCTCTCGGAATGTGGAACAACGGTCAGACAAGAAACGAAGGAGCCTGGGGAGAATTCTTGCAGTGCTTCTTTAACGGCGCTGTTGAAGTTCAGAACTACGCAAACGGAGGACGCTCAAGCCGCAACTTTATAAACGAAGGTTCGCTGGAAAAAATAAGACAGCAGATTGGAAAGGGCGACTATCTTTTTATTCAGTTTGGACACAATGACTGTTCAAACGGAGCAGGATACCTCGAAGACCGCTATGTTCCGCTCGGAGAACCAAATAAGAAAGGAATTTATCCAATCAATGAAGGCAAAAAAGTCCGCACTCCAGACAGTTATTTTGAAAAATACGGAAATTCGTTCTATTCTTATGACTGCGGCGGAACTTATAAATGGTATCTTATGCAGTACGTAAATGTTGCGCTCGAAGCAGGTGCAACTCCTGTGCTCGTAACGCCTGTAAGCCGAATGTACTTTGACGGAAAAGGAAGAATTACTCCTCACCACGACTCAAAAGACACTTCGACAAAAACTCAGATTACAAGAAACAACGCCTATGTGGAAGCTGTCCGCCAGCTTGCAAAAGAAAAGAAAATTCTTTTGATTGACGGTTTTGAAATTACAAAAAACCTCTACGAAAAAGCATATTCTGACTGCGGAAACAAAATTGAAGCAAAAGAACTTATGTTTGCCGGAGATTCGACACACAACAATAAACTCGGCGGTTTTGTAATTGCAGGTGAATTTGCCAAAGAAATTAAAAAGGTAATTCCTGAGCTTGCACCAAGCATTATCCATCCGAAAAATGCAATGGGCGAAAACAGCGATGGAAAAATTATGTTTACTGTTGATCAGGCCGGAAAAATGGAAAGCTATGACAAATACTGGACCCGCTACGAACAGAGCGTAATGGACAGTCTTGGAAAATAGTTTTTTGCGGTAGGGATGGGAGTACTTGCGTAGCAATCCACCGCAGGCTTTAGCCGAGGAGGATGGAGCGAACGCGGAAGTACGGACAGCCCGTTAAACCGCCCGAAAAATTTTTAGGCTTCCGGTTAAAAATTTATGACCGGAAGTCTTTTTTTTTGCAATTTTAAAGCCCATTTGCCCACTTTGCCACATTTACGGTAAAATATAAAAATGAAATTTTCTAATGTTGACTTATCCGATTTTGATTTGAAAAAACGCAATTCTGACAAAAAAAATCCAAAAAATTCTAAAAAAATTCCCGTTGTTTTAGGAACGGCTTTTCTGATAGCTGCCATTTTGACCGCAATCTTTTTTTTGTGGTCGGCATCGTTTTTTAAAACACAGAACGTAAAGCCCCTTTCTGAAGAACAAAACTCTTCTTTAAACGCTTTTTTAGACCAAACCTACTCCTTAAAACGCAGCGAATCGCTCAAACCGCTTCCATATCCGATTGTAGCGGCAGATCTGGAAGTTGATTCCGGGGCGGCGATTCTTGTCGATGCAAAAAACGGCTGCATTCTTTTTGAAAAAAATGCGGATGAGGTTATTCCGCCGGCTTCGATTACAAAGCTCTTTGTAATGTACATTGTTTTTAAGGAAATCGAAAACGGAAACCTTTCTCTGGACGAACTTGTTGCTCCGCCAGAAAACAGCTGGGCAATAAACATGCCGTCTGACGCAAGCCTTATGTTTTTGGGACAGGGGCAGATTGTTACGGTTCGTGAACTTTTGACCGGACTTGCGGTTGCTTCGGGAAACGACGCTGCCCTTGCCCTGGCATATAAAATTTCTGGAAGTACTAAAGATTTTGTTGCAAGAATGAACTATGAAGCAAAAATTCTGGGTCTGACTCACACTCATTTTGAAGAACCAAGCGGATATTCAGAAAAAAATGTTACAACTGCGCGCGAACTTGCCGAATTCTGTAGAATTTACATAAACCGCTATCCTGAAAGTTTGAGAGATTATCATAGCGCAAAAGAAATTCTCTACCCTCTCGGAAAAAATCTTCCGAGCTGGCAAAAAGCAAAAGGTGATTCGATGGCAATTTACCAGAGAAACACAAATCCGCTTCTTGGAAAAATGGAAGGCTGCGACGGACTAAAAACAGGATTTATTTACGAAAGCGGCTACAATCTTGCTTTGACAGCAAAAAGGAACGGAGTAAGATTTTTGTCCGTTACGATGAGAGGACCGGGAACTGGCTCTAAACAGGGAAATTTTTACCGCGTAAAAGACGGAACAACTCTTATGGAATGGGCTTTTTCTTCATTTGCCGACTACATTCCAGAAAATAAAATTCAAAAAAATTATCCAGTTGCAGTCCCAGGAGCAAAGACAAAATTTGTAAACCTTGTTCCTGCATGGACAAATGCGGTTACAGTTCCGCACATAAGTTCTCAAACTGCTGCAGAAGACGCGGAAAACGTTACTGCCGAAATTCAGCTTCCAAAATGCATCTACGGTGGAACAAAACTTGGAGCCGTTTACGGACAGATTCAGTACAAACTCGGAAACACTGTCCTAGAAACTGTTCCTCTCGTTGCCGACAGAACCGCGCAAAAAGCGGGACTTTGGGGACAATTTTGGGGAAAACTCGTCTGTCTGAGAATCCGCTGATTAAAACATTTCGTTAAAAGTTACAAATTCGTAGCCATTGCTTAAAAGAAGGCTTACAAGAAGGTCAAGTTTTTCATAAAGCCAGTCGCTTCTTGTGCCTTTTGAAAGGCCTGTGCTTACAGGAATTACAGAACCGTCCACAAGGTTTTGAGCATAAAACGAAACCAGTTCCAAGGCCGAAAGATAACCGGGTTTTCCGCGGGCTGCTTCTTCGAGAGTGATTGTGTCCAAGCTAAAGCGACCTGCTTCGACATAAGAGTATCCACAGTTTTTTCCGGCTTTTTTTACTTCGGAATCAGCCTTATAAAACGGAGCATGCCACAGAAGGCTCAGTTCTTTTCCTGTCGTCTGAAAAAATTCATCCTCGTTGCGTGCAAGTCCACGGCGGACAAAATCTTCGTCAACAACAAAATCTTTTGATGTCAAATCCAATGCCGTAAAGAACATTGAGCCGCATTCGTAACCGCTTTTTGCAACCTGAACGGTTTCTTTTGGATAACGGCGAATAAATTCTCCATTTATAAAAAAGGTCGCAGGAATTTTATATTTTTTTAGCACATAAAGAATCGAACTCAAACCAGAAGCATCGTCAAGAGCATCGACTGCAAGAATTATTTTTGCAGGGACCTGTCTTTTTTCCATTGTCTGCGGAAAATAAGCTTTTGTGACGGCTTTTCCAGAAAGAGTGCGCACAAAAAGCGCGTTTTTAAAATTTGAATTTACGGCATTTCCTGTATAAACGCGGAATTTTCCGTTTTGAACAGAACCAGAAGCAGCAACAAGTGTTTCGCTGGATTTTGTCCAGATTCCTTTCAATTCATCAAATTCATAAAAAACATCTTTTTTTACGGCATCTGCAGCAAAAACAACGGTGTCAGATTTCCAAAAAACTTTTGATGCGGCGGAAAGAAACAAAACCGAGGATTTTTCGTTTTCGGAACCAAGCTGCCATTTTTTTACGGTAGATTCTCCGCCAGCATAAACCGAAGAATCCGTGCCCCAGACAAACGAAACAATTTTTTCTCCAGAAAGATGCTCAAGTTCTGTCCAGGTATTCGCTTCAAAAACAAAAAGAGAATTTTCCTTTGCAAAGCAGATTTTTTTTCCGTCAGGCGACAACTGAGGCTCGATTACAGAATCTGTCGAAGAAAGGAATTTTAATTCACTTCCAAGGCTGTAAAATGCAGATATTTGCGCACCGTTTTCGTAAGAAAGCAAGCTGAGCCATAAAACGCATTTTGTGTCGCTTGTCCAAAAAACTTTTAAGGCAGTTACAGTTCCGCCGGCTCCAGTCACAGTTTTTGAAACAACAGGATTTACATATTCAAAGCCGGACTCGTTCAATTTAAAAAGATTTATGATTTTTTTAGATTGAATGAAAATAATCGCCGAAGCCTTTGAGTTTACAGAAAATTCATCGTGTTTTTCGTCAAAAACCACAGGAAGACGGCCGCAGACTGTTCCCGGTTCGATTACAGAAGAATAAAGACCTCGCGTATAAAGTTCATTTGAACTTATTCTATAAATTAAATCGCGTGCAATGTAAATCAAATTTTTTGAATTTGCCCAGCAGACAGAATTTATGTTTCCGCGGCCGATTAAGCGAAATTTTTCGGCAAGCTGGACTTTTTGAAAGGCGGCTTTCGGTTCACAAAAATAAACATTGCCGTTTTTTTCGTAAACAAAAATTGTACTGTCCGAATTCCATTTTACAGGAATTTTCTCGTAATCAGGCTGCGCATTCTTGTCCAAAACAGTTTCTTGCAAAGTCGAGGCGTTTTTTAAAATCAACTCACCTTCTGCAATTCCAGTTTTTTTTATGTAGCAGAGCCATTTTCCGTCTGGACTTGCAATCTGCGGACTTAAAATCTGCGCAGTTTCCGGAATTGAATCCGCACGGGAAGTCCACGAAAGAGTCGAATCCGAAAATGAATACCTTGCAGTTCCCCATCTGTTTCTAACCTGCAAGACAGAGCCTTTTGAAAGCAATTCCATTTTTTCCGGATAGCAGGTTAAAATTTTTGCAGGCAAAAGAGTTTTTGCATCGGCAGAAAAAGCAGTTGAATAAGACGGGCTTCCGGTGATGCTTTGTTTTATTGTAAAAAGAATTTTATCCTGAGAGTTGATTTCCGGATTTTCAAATGAAATTTCTGAAAAAGCGCAAAATGAGATTGAAAAAAAAACGGCTGACAAAATTTTTTTTAAGTTTTTCACTTGGCCATCTCCACGCTCAGAGCCAGAATCGAAAGGTCGCGGTCAAGGGCGTCAAGTTTTTGTTCAAGAGCAACAACGCGTCTTGCCCTGTCTTCCGCCTGTTTTTCTTCAAGATTTTTGAATATCGCTTCAAATGAATCTTTTTTATCGTGCATTTTTTCCTGACCGCACCATGGACAATAAAGAAATTCCTTATCAATAGTTCTTCCGCAGCAACCGCAAACACAAACCGCTTTCATTTTTTTACCTCTTCAGCAATGACAAAGGATCTACAAGACGGCCATTTTTGTAGACCGTAAAATGCAGATGCGGTCCAGTTGAATATCCTGTTGAACCGACAAGTCCAATTCTCGTTCCCTGGCTCACATTCTGACCGTTTCGGCACAAAATTTTTGACATATGGCCGTAAAGAGTCTGATAACCGTTTCCGTGATTGATTATAACATAATTTCCGAAGATATTGCTCCAGCCAAGCTGAACAATTTTTCCGCTCATTGTGGCATTTACAGGAGTTCCAGTCGGACAGGCAAGGTCAACGCCAGTGTGGTTTGAAGGGACTCCGGTAAAAGGATCAGGACGATGACCAAAATAACTTGAAATTTTATAACTTTGGGAAATCGGACAGATAAAAAGTTCGCCCATAGCTTTTTTGAGGGACGCAGAATCCATTCTCGCGCCAGGAATAAAAAGTTCTTTTCCAACTGAAAGAATTTCATCTGTAAGTTCATTTGCATCAAGAATTTCTTCAACACTCACATGGTATTTTACAGAAAGCAAATTTAAAGAATCCCCTTTTGAAATCGTATAAACAATTCCGTCCTGATTTGGAACACGGATTTTCTGTCCTGCCATAAGAGTCCGGACATTGTCTATTCCGTTTACAGAAATCAAAGTCGAAATATTTGTAAGACCAAATTTCAAGGCAATTGAACTGATTGTATCTCCGCTCTTTACCTTGTATGGCTGATAAGAAATCGCCTTTGCCAGTCCTACAGAACTTGGCGTAAGGATTTTTCCATCGTCAGAAAGAACATTTCCGTTTTCGTCAAAACTTGCTTCTGAACAAGTCATTGCGAATTTTGACATTGCGCTGTTCAAATTTTCAATTTCGCTAGAAAAAGTTTCTCCCATTTCCAAAGGACCTGTAAAAGCCTGAGAATAGTTTAAAATTTTTACAGAAAAATAAGGAACGAAAAGACAAAGCAACAAAAAGATGCAGATTCTTTTTAAGCGTGCAGGACGAATCAGACTCCTGAAATTTACAGAGGGAACAGAAAACGAAAAAGATGGAACAGCGCGTGCTCCTGAAAAAACTTTTTTCGAATGTTCAAACTCCGAAAACTTAAAAGCCTTTCTTCTGAATTTTAAAAGTAAACTTTTGGTTCTGGCAGAACTTCTCGATTTTGGAGCGCTGCCAACATAACTGATTATCTGCATACGTCTATTATCGGAACGCAAAATTCGTTATATTAGAAAAAAGATGTCTAAGTCAAATTTATCCTCAACAAATAAATCTATAATTTTTATAACCTGCTGCGGTCTTTTTTTGGGTTTTATCGTAAAACTTTTTGCAGTTGAAGTTCTCCACGTTTCTGGAACTTCCATGGAAAGCGCAATTCACGACAAATCGACTGTCGTTGTAAACAAACTTGCTTACGGAATTATCAAGCCTTTCTCAAATTCGCTTTTAGTCCAATGGAAGGAGCCTAAAGTTGGTGATGTTGTCATTTATTTATATAACAACAAAATAGTCGTAAAAAGGTGCGTTGCCTGCGAAGGACAGTCACTAGAATATTCATCAAATCCAATATATACTGTAAAAGTTGGAGACAATGAAATTCCGCTTACAGAAAGCCAGTATATGCGGCTAAAAGACGCAACTCAGGTTCCAGAAGGTTATATTCTGGCGGTCGGCGACAATTATGAAGTTTCGGTTGATTCGCGTGATTACGGTTTTGTTTCCGTAAAAAATGTGTTGGGAAAAGTTTTATGCAAATGAACGGATACTTCAACAAAAGGCGAGTTTTGATATTTTGCATCGTTTTAGCCCTGTTTACAGGTTATATTTTCTTCAAGTATGCGGTTCTTGCCTTAAAAAAAACACCGGAAACAAAAACTTATTCTCCGCTTGTGCAGAGAGGCTCAATCTTAGACAAAAACGGAAAACCTCTCGCTGTTCCGACAAATTTTTATCATGTCGGAGTAACGCCTTCTGCAATCAAAGACTTGGGAAATTTTGTAAAACTTTTTTCGCCAGTTCTAAAAATCGATGAGCATCAGCTGGCAAACACAATTTCTGCCAATGCAGATTCAAATTTTGTTTACCTCAAGAAAAAAATCGACCAAAACGATTATGAAATTTTAAAAGAAATTACAGACAAAAACGGACTTTTTTCGGCGGTCAGGTTTGACAGAGTTCCCGGAAGAATATATCCGGAAAAGGAACTTGCAAGCCAGGTAATCGGCTACATGGGAAGCGACGGAACCGGTCTTGCAGGAATTGAATACACAGAACAAAACCTGCTTTCGCCCCCTGTAAATCCAGACGCCCCGATTGATGTTGAAGGAAAAAATATTTATCTGACGATTGATGCAAACCTCCAGTTCAAACTGGAAAAAATTGCGCAAAATGCGATTGAACGGACTCATGCGGCAAGTTTGATGATGGTTGCGGCAGAAGCAAAAACCGGAGAAATTATTTCTTACATTTCGCTTCCGTCGGCAGATTTAAATGAATATTCAAAGGCAACTCCAGCCCAAATGAAAGATTTGCCGGCAACCGAAAGTTATGAACCGGGTTCTGTTTTCAAGATTTTTTCAATTTCGGCTTTTTTTGACTCAGGCGCGATTTCTGAAAACGATACTTTTTACTGCGATGGCATTTACGAAAAAAAGACATCCAGCGGCGAAAGAATAAAAATCACCTGTCTTGACCACCACGGCTGGATTACCGCCAGAGAAGCGCTCAAATTTTCGTGCAACGATGCTTTGGCGCAAATGTCCGAAAAAATTGAAAGCGAACAGTTTTTGTCCAGACTTAGAAGCTTTGGCTTTGGTTCAAAAACTGGAATAGAACTTCCCGGAGAAACAGCAGGTGCAGTCCGCAATACCAGCGACAGATTCTGGTCTGCCCGCTCAAAACCGACAATTGCAATCGGACAGGAGATTTCCGTAAGTGCGCTGCAAATGGTCGAAGCCGCAACTGCAATTGCAAACGGCGGAATCCCGGTTCAGCTTACTTTAATCAAAAAAATTACAAATCAGGCAGGAGTTGAAGAATACACCCACTCTCCAAATTTTAAACCGCAGATAATAAACGGGCAGACTTCAAGATACATTTTGAGCTGCATGCAAACTGTCGCACAGACAGGAACCGGCTCAAGAGCAAATTTGAGCGATATTTCAATCGGAGTAAAAACTGGAACTGCACAAATGGCAGATCCGGTAAACGGCGGATATTCAAAAACAGACTTTATCTCTAACTGTATTGCAATTTTTCCGACCGAAAATCCAGAAGTAATACTCTATATTGTAATTGAAAAGGCAAAAGGAGAGACTTACGCCGGACGAATTGTTGCTCCTGTTATCGGCGAAGCGGCAAGCGTAATAATCGACCATCTGGGAATGAGCCGCGGAGGAGCAGCAAGCCTTGCACATTCAGGACTTATAAAAATTCAAAACGATGCGGAAATTCAAATCGACAAAACTGTTCCAGATTTTAAGGGGCTTCCAAAAAGAAATCTCCTGCCATTGCTGAACCGCTCTGATTTAAAAATTAAAATCAACGGCGAAGGCTGGGTTACAGATCAGACGCCTGAACCTGGAGTTCCGCTCACACAGGACACCGAAATTGAACTCTTTTTGGAATAAAAACATTTCTCTTTTTAAGTCGCGTTTTTGTTTTCTAGCAGAACAGCTTGAAAAAACTTTTCCTCTAAATGAACAAAAAGAACCTGATTTTGATTTTTGGCAAGTTGTTCTTTCAAAAAATGGAGAACTTACCGCCAAAGAAAACGGAATTTTTCTTCATTCGTCGTATGCGCCAAAAAAAGAAGCTTTTTTAGCCGTCAAAAATGCAAAAAACGAACAGACAGAATGCGCCGTTTTTTTTTCGATGGGACTTGGCTATGCCCCTTTAGAATGGGCAAAAAATTTTCCTGAAGACTCGATAATAATTGTAGAACCAAAACCCGAATATTTTTTTGCAGCCTTAAAATACACAGATTTTGAACCTTTGTTTAAGCACAAAAAACTGATTGTTCTTTTGCAGGCAGAGCTCCACGATGTAATTACGCTGACAGAACATTCTGCGCCATTTTCGCACACGGCGCTCATAGAAAACAAGGCGCAGACACAACATTCAAAAGAATATTTTGAATCCCTTCATTCTCTTTTTAAGCGCAATCAGCAAAAAGAAAAAATAAACACTTCTACGCTCGAAAAATTTTCAAAGCTCTGGCTAAGAAATTCCTGCTTTAACCTGCCGTTTTTGGCTGTTTTGGACGGAATAAACATTTACAAAAATGCCTGTCCGCCAGACCTGCCCTGTCTTTTGATTGCCGCAGGTCCTGGACTTTCAGAAATTCTGCCTTTTTTAAAAGAATTAAAAAAACGCTGTCTGACAGTTGCTGTCGACACTGCCTTGAGCGCCTGCCTAAAAGCAGGGTTCGAGCCCGATTTTATTGTCCTTACAGATCCGCAATACTACGCATACAGGCACATTGCAGGTCTAAAAAGCAAGTCCAGCGTTTTGATTACAGAATCCGCCGTCTGCCCGCCAGTTTACCGCTTTAACTGCAGAAAAACCGTCTTGTGCTCATCGCTTTTTCCGCTCGGCCAGTATTTTGAAAAAAAACTCGGTCAAAAAGGAAAACTTGGAAGCGGAGGCTCAGTTGCCACAACGGCCTGGGATTTTTGCAGGATAACCGGAGCAAAAGAAATTTATTGCGCAGGACTTGATTTGGGTTATCCAAAAAAAATTACACATATCAGAGGTTCTCTTTTTGAAGAAAAAGCGCATCTTTCAAGCACAAGGTTGAATTCTGCCGAAAAAATGCTTTCAACTTCAATTTTTGCGGCAACCCCTGTTTTAGGACAAGATTACGAAAAAAACACAATCGTTACGGATTCAAAAATGAAGATGTTTGCCTGGTGGTTTGAAAGTCAGGCTCAAAAATATCCGGAAACGGCCTCTTTTTCGCTCAGCAAAACTTCCCTTGAAATTCCAGGTTTTTACTGCGCAGATGTCCAGACCTTGCTCAAGCAGGAGGAAAAAATTAGCCTCCGAAAACAGTTTTTTGAAGCCGAAAAAAAATCTCAAAGGCCGGACTGCGAACAGCAAAAGCTTTTGCAGAATTTTAACGCTGTATTTAAAGAACTCGAAACTGGCCTTGAAAACCTTTATTCGCTTGCAAAAAAAGCATTTTTTACCTGCGAAAAAACAATTTCCGACAAAAATCTTTCTGCAGAAAAAATTCAAACGACGCTAAAACTTCTTGAGCAAACTGATTTTGAATTGCGAAATTCTCAGTTTACACAAATTGCCTCGCTTGTTTTTCCGACTGAAGCAAAACTCAACGAAATTTTCAGTTCGCAAATTTTACCAACGGACAAATTTTCCGCAGTTTTTGCGCGTTCAAAGATTGTATACGAAGAATTGATGAAATCCGTGCGCCAATATCAACAATTTTTGCAAAAAAAATGATTTTCTTTCAAAAAACACTAAAGTCGGATTTATAAAGGAACGATAATTTAAATGTCTTTGGTTGAAACAACAGGACGTGAAAAACCTTTTTAGGTTTTTCAAACATCCAGACGCCCTGTAAAAATAAAAGACGCGCCGAATAACCGGCTTTCCATGTAAAAAAAGAGAAGAAAAAGTGAAAGTTTTCTTCTCTTTTTTTTGTTTTGTGGCAGGGATGGG